>Ga0209617_10000258_pt1 | contig 22545 bp, 17 predicted proteins | sample LakEriepJuly2011_2_FD_187459 | JGI IMG/M metagenome (GOLD analysis project Ga0209617, IMG submission 187459) | Freshwater microbial communities from dead zone in Lake Erie, Canada - CCB epilimnion July 2011 (SPAdes) (version 2) | ecosystem: Environmental > Aquatic > Freshwater > Lentic >...
CGCGCGTCGCGCCAATCCCCGCGTATCGCGCACTGTGCACGCCCGGCGCACCGCCAAGCGCATCGACCTCGAGGCCCGAATCGTCGGCGAGGACCGTTTCGCCCAGCGCACGGGCGTACGCGATCGCCTTGATGCGAGCGTTTTCCTCAAACGTCGCCCCATCCTCTTCCGGCTCGGGAATGTCGGTGCGGCCGAGAGCCACGCACGTAATGCCGAGCAGGCCGAGCGTGGCCGATATCTCGTCCACCTTATGTGGATTTGAGGTTGCAATTGTGATTTTTTGCATGAGAACGAGCGGACCGGGTTGGCACGTCGCGGATTTTCGAGCAGCCTACGTGCCGGAGGCTGAGGAAATGAGGAAGGCACATTTTTGGTTTGTGGAAGGCGTCGCGCTGACGGCTGCGATGTGGTTTGGTGGTCACGCGGCCAACGCAGACCTGATCACACTGCAGGCAAGTCGTGACGCCGCAATGTACCAATCGAATGATGGGAGTCTCGCCAACGGCGCGGGGCGCTATCTCTTCGCTGGTAAGACGAATCAAAACCTCGCGCGACGCAGCGTGCTGCAGTTCGATGTCGCATCAGCCGTTCCAGCGGGCGCGCAGATCACCGCGGCTCGCCTGACGCTGAATCTGTCGCAAGTGAATGCGGGAAGCGGTGCTCGCGACGTTTCGCTCGCGCTTGCGCTTTCACCTTGGACAACTGGCGCGTCGAATCCAGCCGACACCGAAGCTTCGGGCGCGCTCGCACTCGCTGGTGATTGCACGTGGCTCCACTCCAGCGCGGACGGCGCGGGTGGCGGCACACTTTGGGAAACAGCGGGCGGCGATTTCGCCGCATTCGCCAGTGCGACCGTGTCCACGCAGGCACTTGGCCTTTACACGTGGAGTTCGCTTGGCCTTCTCAACGACGTCCGGCTCTTCGCGCAAGATCCATCGCGCAATCATGGATGGTTCTTGCTCGGCGACGAATCAACCGCAGGCACAGCACGCCGTTTCGACAGCGCGGACAGCGCGCTCGAAGGCGGCATCGTGCCGACGCTCGAGATTGAATACAGCGTGATTCCTGCACCGGGACCAGTTGTGCTGCTCGCCATCGCGGCACTCATCACGCCACTACGCTCGCGCCGCGCACGACGCGCGTAACGCACACGACGCGCTTCCGCGCATTCAGGTTTGCAGCACGCCCGTGCGGTACATACCAGGAGCTTGAAGCGGCGCTTGTGCAGCAACGGCGAGCGCAAGCGCGAGTTCTTCGCGGGTTTCGCGCGGATCGATGATGCGATCAATCCATCCGCGGCTTGCGGCGTAGCGGATGTCTTGTTGCTCGTTGTAACTCGCGGTAATCGCTGCGAGAAGTTGCTTGCGCATCTCTTCGTCGATCTTCTCGCCCTTTCGCTCGCGCGCCGCAAGGTCGATCGAAAGCAGCGTTCCTGCTGCCTGCGCTGCGCCCATCACCGCGAAACGTGAGCCCGGCCACGCGAGCGTGAGCAGCGGATCAAACGCGCGACCACACATCGCGTAATTGCCTGCGCCGTACGAACCGCCCACCACGAGCGCGATCTTCGGCACCACGCAGTTCGACATCGCGTTCACCATCTTCGCACCAGAACGAATGATGCCGCCCTGCTCACTGTCACGGCCGACCATGAAGCCCGTCGTGTCGGTCACGAAGAGAATCGGCAAACCCTTCTGGTTGCAGTCCATGATGAATCGCGCCGCTTTGTCGGCGGAATCGTCGTAAATCACCGCGGGCATGTTCGTCGCGCTCGACGGACCTGCTTTGCCACCCGGCATTTTTCGCTGCGTGAGCTTCTTCTGATTCGCAACGATTCCGCACGGGAAACCCGCAACTCGCGCGTACGCACAGACGAGCGAACAACCAAACTCCGCGCGGTATTCATCGAGCGATCCAGCATCTACGACGCACGCGAGGAGATCGCGCATGTCGTACTGCGCACCGGCCTCCGACTTGAAGATCGTGAAGAGTTCTTCCGCTCCGCGCGCCGGTGCTTCTGCCGCAAAGGGCGCTCGCATCTTCGCAGGCGCCGTCCGCACCGCTGAGAAAACGCGACGAAGCCGCGCAAGACATGATTGGTCGTCTTTCTCGCGGAAATCAATCGTTCCCGAAATCTGCGCGTGCATTTCTGCGCCGCCCAAATCTTCACTCGACACCTCTTGACCGATCGCAGCTTTCACCAACGCCGGTCCTGCGAGATACAAGCCACTTCCTTCGGTCATCAAGAGCGTGTCGCACAGCACGGGGAGGTATCCGCCGCCTGCGACACAGTTCCCCATGATCGCCGCGATCTGCGGAATTCCTTGCGCACTGATCACCGCGTTGTTGCGGAAAATCCGGCCGAAATCGTCGGTGTCCGGGAAGACATCTTCTTGCAGCGGAAGAAACACACCCGCGCTGTCGACGAGGTAGAGCAGCGGCAATCGCGCGCGTTCGGCAATTGCCTGTGCACGAATGATCTTCTTGCACGTCATCGGGAAGAACGCGCCGGCTTTGACCGTTGCGTCATTCGCGATCACCATCGCGAGCCGTCCGTCAACTTCCGCGATCGTCGTGACAACGCCTGCAGCTGGAGCGCCGCCGTATTCGCGATACATGTTCCATGCGCTGAAGAGCCCGCACTCCATCGCGCGCGTGCCCGGATCGGCGAGCAACGCCAAGCGCTCGCGCGCCGTGAGACGACCGTTGCGATGTTGGCGCTCAATCCCCGACTTGCCGCCGCCTTCCTCGATCTTCGCCGCTTCAGCGAGGTATTCGGCGGTCTTCTGTTCGAGCATCGATGTCGTCGTGGTCATGCAAGCCTCAAAATGCGTCGGTGCGGGCGTCGGATATCGGCGCGGGGCGCAGAGAATAGACCAACTCAAGAAGTCCTCCGGCACACTTGTTCGATGAACGAGGCGAAGTTCCGAGAACTCGGCCGACGAACCCATCTACCCGACGACAAGCCGAGATCGCGTAACCCCTTGCGGCAACGCATCGGCTTCCGCTATCCTCTTCCCTTCCCCTCAACATGTGAGAAAAGGCGGCGGGACTGCCGCCACATGCAACGAAGGAATCTGAAAGACTCCCATGAGCAATTCGATCGTCGAAGCCAGCCGTCACCACGCCAACGACACCGGTTCCACCGAGGTCCAAATCTCGGCCATCACTGCGCGCATCGCAGAACTGCAAGATCACTTCCGTGCGCACAAGAAGGACCACGCGTCGCGTCGCGGCCTGCTTCTCCTCGTCGGCAAGCGCAACAGCCTGCTGACCTACCTCGCGAAGACCGACCGCGAGAGCTACCTCAACCTCATCAAGCGCCTCGGCCTCCGCAAGTAAGCGCCTGCGCGCCGCGTCCGCGGCCGTGCGGTGTTTTCTGCGGCGTTGCCGCATGCGCACGCCCGCAATCGCGGCGCCTCGCGCCGGCGCTGTCTCATGCATTGAACTGAAGTCGGGCGGCAACCGCCCTTCAATGCTTAAGCGCGCACGGACCGACGGCCCTTTCTTCCCCCAAGTCTTTTTTCCTTTCACAACGGGCGCCAGACGCGCCCAACGCCGCGAACGCGCGGCATCAGGAGTTCACACATGGCAATCACTATTGTCGAGAAGACCATCGGAGGCCGCGTCCTCCGCTTTGAGACGGGTCGCGTCGCGAAGCTTGCGAACGGCGCCGTCATGGCCACGTACGGCGAGACCACCGTGCTCGCGACCTGCGTCCGCGCAAATCCCCGCGCTGGCATCGATTTCTTCCCGCTCACCTGCGACTACCGCGAGAAGACGGGTGCAGGCGGCAAGTTCCCCGGCGGGTTCCGCAAGCGCGAGGGCCAGCCGAACGAGAAGGAAATCCTCACGATGCGCATGATGGATCGCCCGATCCGTCCGCTCTTCCCCGAAGGTTTCTGCGACGAAATCCAGCTGCAAGCGTGGGTCATGAGCCACGACGCGCAGAACGACTCCGATGTTCTCGCGTGCACCGCGGCGTCGGTTGCGCTCTACATCACCGACGCGCCCTACCAAGGCCCGGTCGCGACGATCCGCGTCGCCCGCGTCATCACCGAACAAGGCGAGCGCTTCGTCATCAACCCGACGCAGGCGCAGATGGAATTCAGCGATCTCGACCTCGTGCTTTCGGGCCACAAGGACGGCATCAACATGATCGAAGTCGGCGCGGCCGAAGTCGATGAAGCCACGATGATCCGCGCGATCCGCTTCGGCTACGACGAAGGCATCAAGCCGACGCTCGAACTCATGGAAGAACTCCGCGCGAAGTGCGGCGCTCCAGCCGTTCGCATGGGCGAACTCTCGACGCCAAGCGACGAAGTCATGAAGAAGGTCAAGGAAGCGGCGTACGACCGCCTCCTCGAGGCACGCAAGATCAAGAGCAAGAAGGAGCGCAACGACGCGGTCGATGCGATCAAGGGCGAAGTCATCAAGGCCCACTTCTCGATTCCTGAGGGCGTCGCCTACTCCGAGCACATGACGGCGGAGAAGAAGCAGAAGCAAGCCAAGGAAGCACTGCGTCTTCTCGAGAAGAAGATCACGCACTACTTGGTTGCGCAGCACTCGATCCGTGCCGACGGCCGCAAGTTGAACGAGATCCGTCAACTCGACATGTCGGTCGCGGTCTTCCCGCGCACACACGGTTCGGCGTTCTTCCAACGCGGCGAGACGCAGTCGCTCGTCACCTGCACGCTTGGCACCGTCAAGGATGAGCAGATCATCGACGGCCTGCTCGCTGAGTACGCGAAGAAGTTCTACCTCCACTACAACTTCCCGCCGTTCTGCACGGGCGAAGCTGGCCGCATCATGGGCCCAGGTCGTCGCGAAGTCGGTCACGGCGCGCTTGCGGAGCGCTCGCTCCTCGGCATCCTGCCAACCGCGGAAGATTTCCCGTACACGATCCGCCTCGTCAGCGACATCACGGAGTCGAACGGCTCCTCGTCGATGGCGAGCGTTTGCGGTGGCTGCCTCGCGCTCATGGACGCAGGCGTTCCGATCCGCAACACCTGCGCTGGCATCTCGGTCGGTCGCTTCACCGACACCGATGGCAAGGTGACCCACGTCACCGACATCATCGGTGAGGAAGACTTCTTCGGCGAGATGGACTTCAAGGTCTCCGGCACCCGCGAGGGCATCACCGGCATCCAACTCGACCTCAAGGCCCGCGGTCTGTCGGTTGAGGAGATCGAGAAGATCTTCGTGCAGGCGAAGGAAGGCCGTCTCCACATCATCGCTGAGATGGAGAAGGTGATTGCTGCGCCGCGTGGCGACATTTCGCCGCTCGCGCCGCGGATCACGATCGTCAAAATCGATCCAGAGAAGATCGGCAAGCTCATCGGACCAGGCGGCAAGACGATCCGCGGCATCCAAGAGTCGACCGGCGCCACGATCAACGTCGAAGAAGATGGCACCGTCTTCATCGCTTGCTCGAACGCCGAAAAGGCTCTGCAAGCGAAGGCTGCGGTCGAAGCGCTCGGCGCCGAAATCAAGGTCGGCGCGGTCTACGCGGGCAAGGTTGTCGCGATCAAGGAGTTCGGCTGCTTCGTCGAACTCGCGCCTGGAACCGACGGCATGTGCCACGTCAGCGAACTCTCGCACGGCTACGTGAAGAAGGTCGACGAAGTGGTCAAGGTTGGCGATTCGGTGACCGTGAAGGTCATCAACATCGACGACAACGGCCGCATCAAGCTTTCCCGCAAGGCCATGCTGCCCGCGCCAGAAGCTGCGAAGGCGTAAGCTCAGTCCAAAGTCAGTTTGACCTCAGGTTCCGATTCTGACGGGACTTACGATCAAAAACTCAAACACGCGGGAGCGGCACAAATCGCCGCTCCCGCGTGTGTTTTTTTGAGATTCGTGCCTGCTCTTTGCGTTGCGCTTGCATGAGGCACAATCCGGCATCACAATGTCCCACCGGGTTTCGTCGCCCGCGTCTTGAGAGCCACTTCCGGCAACGACCGGATCATTGATGGAGCCGCAACGATGGCGGATGCGCAAACACTGACTGACATGGAAGGGGTCGTCAAGTGGTTCGACGCCCGCAAGGGTTTCGGGTTCATTGTTGGCCCAGAGGGACAGGACATCTTTGTGCACTTCTCGGTGATCGAGCAGTCCGAAGGTTTCCGCGCACTTCGCGACGGCGAGCGAGTTCTCTACTCAGCGAACGATGGTGACAAGGGTTGGTCGGCGACGAAGGCAAAGTCGCTCGGCTCGCGCGTGCCACCTGCCGAGCGACCAAACAATCGCACGCGCACCGCGCACTGAACGCAACGCAACATTGATCGACACCGACGCACCACAAGTTGCGTCGGTGTTTCTTTTGGTCTGTAGCCAACATCCGCACCTGCACGGTGTTTGAGACTGCGGCGAAGCGGGCCGTGCTACGCTCCCATTTCATGGATTGGGGTTCGTTCCTTTTCGGCGCAGTGACGGGCGGCGTCCTTGCCGTTGCTGTTGTTGCCGGCGTGCTCACGCGTCGGGTGGTGCGCCTTCGCGCCGCCGAAGAGCGCGCACGCCGTCAGGAGCGACTCGCGGAGCTCGGCGCCCTCACCGGGGGCCTCGCACACGAGATCAAGAATCCGCTTTCGACGATCGGTCTCAACGTCCAACTCGCAAGTGAGTCGATCTCCGACTCCGCACTCCCTGAAGACGAGAAAGCCACGCTCGTCCGCCGCGTCGAGACGGTGAGCCGCGAAGCCACACGCCTCGCCAACATCTTGAATGACTTCCTTCGGTTCGCAGGTCGCATCAAGCTTGCACCCGCGGACGCCGATGTTCGTGAGACCGTCGAGGAACTCGCCGACTTCTATCGCCCGCAGTGCGACATACATCGCACACTCTTGCGAACCGATCTTCCATCCACGCCCGTCGAAGCGCGATTCGATCCAGCGCTGCTCAAGCAGGCGCTCCTGAATCTTCTCATCAACGCAACGCAAGCGATGGCCGCGACCGACGCTCCGACGCGGGAAATCCTGGTGCGCGTACGCGTCGAGACGCCCGATCCCACGCGAGTGAGCCGCACACCCCAAACTCCTGAAGTTGTGCTGCACGTCATTGACACGGGGCCCGGCATTCCGAGCGCGAAGCACGCGGAGATCTTCCGCCCTTACGTGACTGGGCGAAAGGGTGGCTCCGGCCTTGGACTCGCGGTCACCCGCCGCATCATCGAAGAACACGGCGGTCGGATCGAACTCTTCAGCGAAGAGGGCAAAGGAAGCGACTTCGTCGTCAGACTTCCAGTCGCAGGGCCATTGACGCCGACAGACTCCAGCGAGAACGATGACGCACGCAAGACGCTGCTCGACCGCCTGTTCAAGCGCGCGTCGACGTCGTGACTTTTGCGGTCGCCGCTGCGGCGGCTCCCTCTGGTTGTGCCCTTCGGAGTGAATCCTCAGGGCACTGGGTCGTCGTCGTTGTTGCGGTCGCCGCTGCGGCGGCGACCTTTCGCGTGATTCACGCCAGAGCGAGGGCTTGAATACGAGCGCGGAGCGAAGCGAAGCGCGAGATGATGATGTCGGCTGAAGCGCAACGTCTCGTGTGGCATCACCTCTGGTGATGGCGACGCGAAGTTCACGCGTCAGATGCAACGATGGTTGTTTGGCGCGTGGAGCGCGCTCGCAGGCTGAACCACTACCCTCCTGCTTCGCAGGAGGGATAGTGCCACACGATACGACTGTCGACGACGGTATCACCTGCTCAGGCTTCGCTACGCTTCGCCTTCGGCAATATCCAACGTCATCTACGCCGCGCTCACTCAAGCCAGTCTTTGGCCTTCAATCGCTCGGGAACGTAGGTCTCGCTGACGTACGAAATGTCCTTCGTAATCAACGACTCGACTTCCATCTTGAATCCGTTGGAGAGGAGCGCGTTGATCTCCTTCTGCCATCCCTTGTGCGCCTCGAACCACGGATACGCCGCGATCTCACGCGCGCGCTTGATGTCGTTGTCGGTGAGATCGATCTTCACCGCGTCATCGAGTCCGCATTCACGGAAATCCTTCGCGCGGATCCCAAGGAACTTCGCATCGGGAATCGCAAGACGCGTGCTTTCAAATGCGAGCGAAATCGATCCCTGCTTGATGACGCTGTAGATGTAATGGCCCCACGGATCGTTGTCGAGCACGCAGATGATCGGCAACTTCAACTCTTGGTTGAGTCGTTGCAGCAAGCGCCGGCATCCACGCGGCGGCTGCCCTGCGCCGTGCGTAAGAATGCAGTTGTGTTTCTCCCAGAATCGATCTTCGTTGAAGCGATTCCAAACGGTGCCTTTTTCGACGTGCAGCACGAACTTCGCTTCGCACTTCTTGAACTGAATGATGTCGGGCTCGACGATCGACGGCAGCGCGTAGCCGCCCGAACCCATGCGACGACAGTCGATCTCGTCACCCTTATCAACGATCGTGATGTTGCCCACCATCGAGCCGCGGTTTTCCGCGAAGACGTGCAGTTCTTCGCGCAACGCGCCAAGCGCCACTTCGAGATCTTCCAGAATCGGGTCCGACTCATCCTGCGTGTCGAAGGTGTTCTCCTTCGTACCCGCGACCGTGTGCTTTGCCTTGTAGAACACACCACGAAGGCTGCTTGTCTTTTGCGCCTCAATGAGATCCTTGATGGTGCTCGCGTGCAGCATCGTTTGCATGAACTGCTTCGCGGTCTTCAAGTCAAAGAGTGGGCGCTCCGCAGTCGCGCCGCCCATCTCAAGAATGCCCTTCTTCTTGTTCCAAATCGTGTTCGACTTCGTGCGTGTCGGAATCTGCACGATTGGTTCGCGGCCGCCGAGCGAACGTCGAACGATTTCCTCCGCGAGTGTGAGGATCTTCCGCTGCGTTGCAATGTCGCGTTCCTTCACCTTGCCGCTTGCAGGCTTCGGGGAACTTGACGCGGGTGTGTTGGACTTCTTCGCCATGTGTTCATTCCGATAGAACGTGCGCACGAGGCGCGATCTCTGAGAAACTGACGCTCACAAAGAGCTGAGGACAGGTGCGACTCAGAACAGACGCGGATCGTCATCTTCAAACGGCTTGTTGGCAGTCGATCCCGCGGACTTCGATGAAGTTGCGGGCTTGGAAGTGCCGGAAGACTTTTCCTCGGAGCGCGCCGAAAGATCCTTCTTCGTGACGATCGCGGGCGCCGCCTTGGCCGCTTGCTTCTCCGTCGTTTTGGGCGCGGACTTTGACGACGGCGGCTTCTTGGCGGCACTCGACTTCGATTCCACTGGTTCGAACGAAATCGGCGCGATCGGCGCGGATTGTTCGATGGGCGCGATCGCGGTCGGTACCAAAATCACACCGTCATCGTCGAAGTCGTCTTCCTCTTCACGAACGACTTTGCCATCCTCATCGAGGTGCTGATCCGCAACCGCGGTCTTCTTGCGGGCCTGTTCGAGCAGCGCGTCGTAGAGCCGCTTCGCGTCTTCATTCGTGATCGCGTTGAGCGACTTCGCGATCTCACCGATGTATCGCTCGAAGACATCGCGACGCTCGCTCTCACGGCGCATCTTCTGACGCTTGCGGAGATACGTGCCGAGTTTGCGCCCGCACTCCATAAGCGCGAGTTTCATCTCCTTGCGAATCTCGTCGTAATCCGCGATCGCTTCCTTGGACTCGCTCGTAAACGGCACCCACACGCTTGCCATGTGGATCATCACGACGAGTGGCCCAACTGGAAGACTGCCGCGCGGCTGCTGCATCGCGTAGTTCTTCCACGGCGTTTCTTCGACGGCCTTGAAACTCGAGCAAGCGCTTTGCTGGAACAGGAGCGGAACGCGGTTTGCGAAGCGAATGACGCGCGCGGATTGATCCGCGGGCAAGTCGCCGCCGAAGGCGATCGCTGCTTCAATTTGGAAAGGACGTCCGCGATAGACCGCGGCTTCGCGCGTGGATGCCGCGTAAAACTCGGCCTTTACGCCTTTGAGAAGCCCCGCGAGCAACTGTCGAACACCAATCGGCGCGAGGCAATCGGTCGGTGGCGGTGCAAGCCGTTCATCTTCAAAGACTTTGAAAAGCTTCTCGACCTCGGGCGGCTCGATGTCCGCGGCTTTCGTCCGACTCGTGACACCGATCGCCGAGCAGAACTTCGACGCCGTCGACGATGAAACGCGGCAGAAGCGCGTCTGCAAGAAGTCGTACAGCGTGCCTTTCTCGCTCGCCTCATAGTCCTTCAACATCTGAAGAAGGATGCCGAGTTCGATGCCCTTCGGGTGCGGCTGAATCTCCTTCGTTTCAGGCGGGAGTTCCTGCACGCCACGCGGGTAGACGATGACGCCACCCGTTTCCGAAGTTTGCGCCGGGGCTTCTTTCTTGCCTTCCTGTGCAGCAGAAGCGCTTGTGCCAGGAAGAAGATCATCGCCCTCTTCTTGGGTCGTGCGCGATGGCGGTACGAAGATGATGCGCGCATGAGGATTCGCGATCGCGGTGAGTTCGAGGAACTCATCGACCGAGCCGCGGCCCTTCTGATACTTCCCTTCGAGTTCAATCGAAACGCTCGTGCCGGTCGCGAAGACATCCGGCGACAAGAAGGTGCCTTCGGCGGAAAGCTGCTTTGTTCCCGCGGAAATCGTGCGGAAGCGCTCGGGTGGGAAGTCTTTCGTTTCTTTGTCGAGCGTCACCTCGGCGCGATTCGTCTTCGTGTTCATCGCGAGTTCGAGGTGATGCGCCGCTTGCTTCGCATTCGGCTTCGTGTGGATCACCATCGGACGACCCGTGGTGATCAAGCCGTTCATGCCGGCGGCGGAGATACCGATTCCCTGCTGCCCGCGCGACATCTTCAAGCGATGGAACTTCGAGCCGTACAGCAAGCGGCCGAAGATGTTCTCCACCTGCTTGCGCACGATGCCTGGTCCGTTGTCGATGATCGTGACGCGGTAGCGCGAACTCTTCGAAGTCGCGGGACGCCTCGGATCGAGATCCTCGATGACGACTGCGATATCTGGAAGGATGCCGCCCTCCTCGCACGCATCGAGCGAGTTGTCGACGGCTTCCTTGACCGTCGTCAGGAGTGCCTTGCGGGGATTGTCGAAGCCGAGCAGGTGGCGGTTCTTGACAAAGAACTCGCTCACGGAGACTTCCTTCTGCCGAGCGGACATCTCCTCGGCAGTCGCTCCCCTGCGTGGCTTGGTCGAATGAGCAGCGCGTTCCGTCACGGCCTTCACGGCTCCCTCCATCAATGGACCAAGGCGTTCCGTCGCCTCAGCGCGGCGCAATGCCGCGGGACCGAAGTTAGCGGATTCCCGCGGCTCGCGCGGCGCACAGACGCGCTCCCGCACCAATTCTCGGGAGAGAGTCTTCGCACCGAGCACCTCACCCGCGGAGCGCTTCCGCTACACTCTTCCCCCTTCCGCTGACCCCTTTTCGAGATACACACCATGGAAACGACTCTCATCATCCTGAAGCCAGACGCCGTTCAACGCGGTCTCATGGGCCGCATCATCACCCGCTTCGAAGACAAGGGCCTCCAGATCGTGGGCGCGAAGCTCATGCAGATCTCGCCTGAGCTCGCGGCGACCCACTACAAGGATCACAACGGCAAGCCGTTCTACAACGGCCTCGTCGGATTCATGACGAGCTCTCCGGTGCTTGTCATGGCGGTCCGCGGCATCGGCGCGATCACCATCTGCCGCGGCATGATGGGCGCGACGTTCGGCTCGAAGGCTGCAGCGGGCACGATCCGCGGCGACTTCGGCGTCTCGAACTCCTTCAACCTCATCCACGGCTCCGACAGCCCTGAGGCTGCGGCGCGCGAGCTTTCGCTCTTCTTCAAGGCTGGCGAAGTACTCGACTTCGCGCGCGCTGGCGAGCGCTGGATCTACGACAGCTCGTCTGGCAAGGCAGAGTGATCCATCCCGCTTGATCCGATCGGGTGCTCTCGCGCCTGTCGATCGACCAAACGACCCACCGACCGAAGGGCCACGCCTTTCGGTCGGTGTCTTTTTGATCGCGCGACGGAATAGAAACCTCCCATGCGGCGTCTTTCCACCTCGCGAAGCAGTCGTCCCTTCGGCGTCCTCCCCAGTTTGATCGTTTCCGCCTCCGTGAGGACGCCCACGCTTCAACCGACGGCATTCTCAAACGTATAGTGGGAATCTGCGGCTGTTCCGCAGCTCATGACATTTGGTTCTGTTGGGTGGACATGATTCGGCTTCGCGACGACTCGCGTTGTACCCACGCCTTTCGGGTGGGTCGAGCACCATCGAGGCAGAGGCACGGCTTGGTGCGTCGGCACACAAGCCTTCGGGATGAAGTGGGTCGGAATTGCGTGCGGAATTGCGTGAGGAACTGAATCGCTTCTGAGCGCGTTTCGAAGCGATATGCCTCGATCTTGTCGGGAAAGGCGAACAAAGTGCGTCTTCGCGGCGTTTCAAGAAGTGAACTCGCGAATGCGCACGGTGGAAAGTTCCCCTTCGACGGGGAGTTGTCACTGACCGAGTTACACAAGCCCTGGGAAGGCTTGGAGAAGACGAGAGATTGAATTTCGCGAGACTTCGATCATGTATCGAGCAAGATCGCGAATTTTGAGAAGCGAAACTCGCGGAGCGTTTCGATGAATGACCGTCGGAACTCCCCCGGGAATGCAGAGATGCGCGGCCTTGCCCAGCCGTCGCGAAGGCCCAGAAACCTCCACGCGCGCCACGTCGCCTGTACGTCGCAAAGGAAGCTTCCAACATGCCATCGCTTGTCCAAAAAGTCGCGACCAACCCCGCGGGCAATCTTGCACCACTGGATTCTGCCTCCGAGAGCCCAGAGATCCTTGCGTTTTCGGGCGCAGCGCCAACGTCAGCGGGAGGCGATTCTCCCCTGCTGCGTACGCAACGAAGGAGCAACGCGGCGATTCGCGCTCGGACCGTCTCAAGCCAAACACTGACGACTGCACTTCAAACGGCTGGCGGTTCGCGCCGCGCCAACGGGGCGATCCGGGCCGCCGCCTCGTCGGAACTCGAGCCAGGTCGCCGCGTCAGCGAAGTTGCAAACGCGCGCCGACAGGCTGAGTTTCGCCCCCTTTCCAGCGGCGAAGAGGCGCGCCTGAACGAGATTCTGTCGGAGCCGATGGATTACATCGATCACGCCGAATACCACGTTCAAGGCGCAGAAGAGCGCATTTACGGGTTCGACGAAATCGAGCGCCCCGACGTCACGTGGTATCGCCCGCTGATGGACGACTTCATCTCAGCGCGCAACCGGGGAACCCGCTCGCCAAAGTCGCAGTCATCGATTCTGCTCACAGGCGCTCAAGAGCGGATTCTCTTCATGAAGTACAACTTCGCGCGCTTTCAGGTCTCTGAGATCCAACAGAAAGCGGCTGGCCGAGCGCTCACCCTTGGCGAGGCTCGAACCGTTCTGCGTTGGTACGCCGTCGCGATGCAGTACCGCGAGCAACTCGCGGAGACCAATCTCGCACTGGTCTTGGCAATGGCCAAGCGCGTCCGGCTCGCAGAAGTCGACTTTGCCGATCTCATCGGCGAAGGCAACATGGCGCTGATGCGCTCCGTGGACAAGTTCGACTGCGGTCGAGGCTTCAAGTTCTCGACGTACGCATGCCGGGCGATTTTGAAGGCTTTCAGCCGACATGGCATCAAGGTCACGACGCAACGGAAGCGTTTCGGTGCGGAGTACGACCCCATTCTGGAGAAGTCGAATCACCTCGAGACGGTGCGCGCAACCCACGAGCGCGAGTGCGCGGACGAGGTCAAGCACATCTTGTTCTCGAACAAGGCTGATTTGACGCAGATTGAGCGCGCAGTCATCGGGTTCCGATTCGGGTTCAAGGTCGACGGATCTCCGCTTGCCGTCGAGGGCGCACCACAGAGTGCCACATATGTTCCCGCTCAGACTTCGACGGAAGGCACCTTGGCTCGCTCGGCCGCGCCCTCGAGCGCTTCACCGGTTGGCGACGTTGTTTCGGGGACCGTGGCTAGCCCATCCGCTGGCAACCCACCGCTCACGCTTGAACAAGTCGGACAGGTCGTTGGCCTGACGAAGGAGCGCGTCCGGCAGATTCAGAACAAGGCCCTCGAGAAGATTCGGCTCGCGCTTCATACTTCGAGTCCGGACGCCGCGAGCGATATGGCTGTGGACATCGCTGCCCGAGAAGGTCGCCTTCCTCAGAAGTTCGCGCAGAGCGAAAACTGACCCGTCGGGCCCTGAGCAAGCCTCAGGACCTCATGACGAGTCATCGTGCCGAGTCATCCGCACGTGCTCCTTGGTCTCATCGCACGCCGGGCGCCTTCGCGGGTGCCCGGCGTTCTTTTTTGGTCACAGGCGATCTCCGCTGATTGGACGACGCGCGGTCACCCATCAAGGCAAACCATGACGGCAACTCATGAAGGCAAACCATGAAGGCGACCCATGGCCTCAACCCATGGCCGTAACCCATGACAGTAACCCTCCGTCGCTACACTCCGCACCCCGTCGATTCGCTCTCCCGCGCGAAACGAGAAAGAACCCGCGATGACCACGACGTCCACTTCAGCGCATGCCTCTCGAACCAAGGTTTTCTCGACCCCCGCCGCTGCGCTGCAGGGCCTCGTCCGGGACGGCATGACCGTCGCAGTTGGAGGCTTCGGGTTGTGTGGGATTCCGGAACAACTGATCATCGCGCTGCGCGACTCAGGTGCACGCCAGTTGACCGCCGTGAGCAACAACGCCGGCGTGGATGACTGGGGACTTGGACTCCTGCTCCAAACCCGTCAAATCCGCAAGATGATCTCCTCGTATGTTGGCGAGAACGCCGAGTTCGAGCGCCAGTACATGTCCGGCGAACTCGAACTTGAGTTCAACCCTCAGGGAACGCTCGCTGAGCGCATGCGCGCCGGGGGTGCCGGAATCGCTGGCTTCTTCACCAAGACGGGTGTCGGAACGGTCGTGGCCGAGGGGAAGGAGACGAAGGAGTTCGACGGCGAGACATACGTCCTCGAGCGTGGACTTCGGGCGGATCTCTCGCTTGTCAAGGCTTGGAAGGCGGACGAATCGGGCAACTTGGTCTTCCGCAAGACTGCCCGCAACTTCAATCCGGTCGTCGCCATGTGCGGCCATGCCTGCGTTGTCGAGGTCGAAGAGATCGTTCCGACCGGCTCCCTGGATCCTGATCACATCCACACGCCGGGAATCTACGTGGACCGCATCGTGCAAACGGTCCCCGTGAAGCGAATCGAGCAGCGCACAGTGCGCGCGTGAGAACTTTTTATTGGACGCGCGCGCACCCCTCGCTCGCGGGCTCGAACCGTGATCTTCTCGCACCTTCCGTGCAGAGAATCCCGAAAACGGCCGATCTTCCCCGCGACTCTCGCGGTAGGTCGACTGCGTCACCGCCGCGCGAGTTCAAGGGTGTCGACGGTCGGCCCCTTGAGTCGAGAGCGCTGGCGCGTCCCCGAGCCCGATCGCGATACACCGCCCGAATGATCCTGCACAATGCGGGAGTTCGAACGTTGTCTGGCGGATTGGGCAACGGAGGCCGCAGGATATGGAACAATCGGACCCGCCCGCGCGCGATGTTTCGCGCACGGAACACCGAGACGTTGACTGATTGAGGACTCACACTGGAATAACTGGCTGGCAGATTGAGCGTTGCCCATCAGCTTCGACCTCAATCTCACCCAACCCAAGGTTCCGTGTGAAACCAACTTGGCAAACCGAACGAGAGCCTGAACGAGCTTTGAAGGAGCCCCTGTGATGAATCTCCCGAACCTGCATCAGACCTTTGCCTTCCTTCGCGCACCGATCGCAGCCGCCGTGCTTGTTGCCGGTGCCGCGCTTTCGGCTACCCCCACCGCGGAAGCTCAATTCGGAGGCCGCGGCGGCGTCGCGCAACTCTTCGTCCCTGAATACCTCGGTCGTGACCTTCCGATCTTCGTTGACACGTTGCAACTCGAGGAATGGCAACGCCCCATTCTCGAAGCGCTGATCGATGACTACAACACGAATTTCAACACCGCCGCAGATGGTGTTCGTCAAGCTTTCACTGGATTGAAGGATGCAGCTGCAGGCACGAGCCCCGACAAGGTGATCGAACTCGTGCAAGGCCCGATCATTCGATGGTCGACGGAGAAGGTCAAACTGCGCGACGACTTCCTCGCGAACGTGAAGTCGCAGCTCAGCGACTCGCAGGCGGAACTTTGGCCCGCGCTCGAGCGAGCACTTCGTCGTGAGAAGAGCCTGCCGAACGGTGAGCTTTCCGGCGAAACCCTCAATCTGCTCTTTATTCTGCGCGAACTCGAGGCATCGCCTGCGGCAGCCGATGCCGCCCGAAACGCGGTGGCGGAGTATGAAACGAACCTCGACGCTGCACTCGCCGCGCGAGAGAACTTGATGCAAGGCCTCATCTCGACGCAGCTCAACGCGATGTCGAACCCGGACCCATCGGCCGGGGTGCAACTCGCCGAGCAGATCATGGCGAAGCGCGTCGCAGTCCGCGACGTTCAAGACGCCGCCATCAAGGCGATTTCGAGTGCGCTCGGGGAAGAGTACGGCCCGCAATTCGAACGACGTGCATTGCAGCGAGCGTTCCCGCAGGTCTACCGCCCCGACCCGATCACTCCGCTCTTTGAGGCTGCGGCCGCACTGCCGGATCTCACTGATGCACAAAAGACAAGCCTGAAGGCTCTGCGCGATCGCTTCAACGCCGACTATCCCGCGTTCCAAGCGCGCTTTGCCGACGGCTATCGTGCAACCGAGCCGCTCGAGCCGCGACGCCGTACTGAGATGGCGCAGAATCGTGGCGCGGGTACCTCGAAGTACTCCGAGGCTCCGCAGATCGAAGCGCTGAAGAAAGAGCGCGACGAGATGTTTGCCAAGTACCGCGAAGAAATCGCTGCCATCCTCAACGAGGCGCAGCAGGAGTCGATTCCCGGCATGAGCAAGAAGGGTGTCGACAACGGAGAGTCCGCTCCCGTCGGCGCAGACCAGAACGTGCGCGGACCTGGAGCAGTGCAGGACGCCTCCACCCCGACGAAGCCCGGCCAGCAACTGGCGCCTGACCTCGACGCAAAGCCGGTCTTGGAACGCGGAACACCAGCCGCTGGCCAGGGATTCAGCAGCGATTCCAAGGGAACATCGGGCTCAAGCCCGAAGGGAAGCAAGAAGGGCGGCTGAGCGGCGTTCTGCTGCTTTGGCAAGAAGAGACGTCATGCAACCGGCGCGGAGCGCGACGGAGCGAGGAACACAGTGCAGAGCTCGACGAACGGAACCAATGGAAGCGCAACCATCCTCAGTGAGAGCGCTTCAACGAAGGGTGCCTCGATAGGTATGCCCGAAATGGCCGCTCGCGAGCGCTGCGAGCTGCTCGGGATCCCGTGGCTTGAGAAGGCGCCTCCATCGGATCCAGCTGCTGCTGAACTCCTCGCTCCCGAAGTCGCCGTGCGCCTCGGCGCCGTGCCGCTGAGTATCGACGGCCAACGCTTGCTCGTCGCGATGATCGACCCGCTCGACACCGCGGCGGTCGATGAAATCGCCACTGTGACCGGCCGCGCGGTGCGCCGCATCGGTCTTGACGGTCCCGCGTTCCGCGACCTGATGCGCGATCGGTACGGAACGACCGCCGCGCGCATGGCTGAGTCGCTCGCGTCGGATGGCGGACTCGCGGCCGTACCTGACAGCGAGCACAACCTCGACGCGATCGAGGCTGATGACGTTCACCGGATGGCTGAGCAGCCGACGCTCATCAATCTCGTGAACCTCATCCTGCTTGAAGCCGTGCAAGGCCGCGCAAGCGACGTGCACATCGAGCCGTTCGAATCAGAACTGCGCGTGAAGTACCGCATCGACGGCGTTCTTGTTTCGCAGCCGCAGCCGCCGAAGCACTTGCAAGCCGCGCTCATCGGCCGCGTCAAAATCATGGCGGGCATGAACATCGCTGAGCGTTACGTGCCGCAAGACGGTCACATCACGCTCCGATTCGAAGGCCGCAAAGTCGACATCCGCGTTTCGACGGTTCCGACGCTCTACGGCGAATCGGTCGTCATGCGTATTCTCGACAAGAGTTCGCTGCCGCTCGATCTCGTCAGCCTTGGCATGAGCGAGTCGCACCGCGCGCTTGTCGATCGCATGATCGAGAAGCCGCACGGTCTTGTCCTCGTCACGGGTCCGACGGGTTCGGGAAAGACGACGACGTTGTATGCGTCGCTCTCGAAGTTGTACGACCCACGCAAGAAGATCATCACGATCGAAGATCCCGTCGAATACGAACTCAACGGCATCAATCAGATTCCCGTCAACGCAAAGCGCGGCTTGAGCTTCGCGACGGGGCTTCGCGCCATTCTGCGCCAAGACCCTGACATCGTCTTCGTCGGCGAAATCCGCGATGCTGAGACCGTCGATATCGCGATTCGTTCGGCACTCACTGGCCACCTCATCTTCTCGACGCTGCACACCAACGACGCGATTTCGTCCGTCGGTCGTCTCGTCGACATGGGCGCGGAGCCCTATCTCGCCGCGAGCGTGCTCGAAGGCCTGATCGCCCAACGACTCGGACGCCGCGTGTGCGCGGTCTGCCGTGAAGAACGCGCGATCACCGAAGAGGTCGATGCGCGACTGACGCCAGACGAACGGGTGCGCTTTAAGGGCCGCCAAACCGTGGGTCGTGGATGCGAAAAGTGCAACGGAAGCGGCTTCCGCGGCCGACTCGGCTTCTACGAAATCGTGCGTGTTTCAACGCCGCTTCGCGCAGCGATCGCACAGAACCGCCCTGTCCATGAACTGAAGTCGTTGCTCGATGCTGACTTCATCAACATGCGTGAAGACGGCATGCGCAAAGCAGTCGCTGGCATGACGACGATTGAAGAAGTCCTCCGCGCAACGCAGGATGTCGACGACTTCACGGAAGACCTGAAGAACCGGGAAGGCAAGCGCTGATCGCCGCGAGGTCTTATGCCGACGTTTACCTACCAAGCACTCGCTGCGGACGGCTCGACGAGCAACGGCTCGATCATGGCTGTCGATCGTGCGTCGGCCATGCGCATGATTGCGCAGAAGGGCGAGACGGCGCTCGATGTGCAGTTGAGTGCGGAAGACGCGGCGCTTGCGGCCGGTCAGAAGGTCACTCGACCCACGATCTCCCGCGCGGAACTCGCCGATCTCGTGCGCGAACTCGCGACAGCGCTTGAAGCGGGTCTGCCGCTCATGCAAGCGTTGAAAACCGTGCGTCGACAAGCGGCGAGCAAGAACCTCCAAGCGATTCTCGATCACTTGATCGATCGCGTCGAGGCAGGCGTCACCCTGCATCAAGCGGCAAAGGAATATGGCCCCCCGTTCGATGACATGACGACGGGCATGCTGCGCGCCGCTGATGCATCCGGCCGCAACGCTGAGATCATGCACCAACTCGCGGATCTCTTGGAGCGCTCGGTTGAGTTGCGTCGCGAAGTCGTTGGTGCGGTCATCTATCCACTGATGATCGCCGGCCTCATCGCGGCAAGCGTGGTCATTCTCATCGCATTCGTCTTGCCGCGCGTGATGAAGCCCATCATGAACGCGCCCAATGTTGAGATGCCACTCCCAACCATGATCCTGATGGATGTCTCGGACTTCATCAAGGCATGGTGGCTTGTGTTGATCGGCGCAGGCGTGCTCGCGTGGATCGCGTGGCGAAACTGGCTCGCGAAGCCCGCCAATCGACTCCGCTTCGACACGTTTGTGCTGCGTCTGCCGGTCGCCGGGCAACTCGTCCGCGACATCGCTGTCGCGCGGTTTACCCGTACGCTCGGAACGCTTGTTTCTGCAGGCATCCCGATTCTCGCGGCACTTAAGATCGTGCGCGACACGCTTGGGAACACCGCACTGACCAACGCGATCGACCAAGTCTCCGATAAGGTCACCACAGGCCAGTCGCTCGCGGATCCATTGGAGCGCAGCGGACACTTCCCGCCGCTTCTCGTGCAAATCGTCAACATCGGTGAGCGCTCCGGCCGCCTCGAGCAGATGCTCTTGCATGCCGCGGGAAGCTTCGATCGTCAGGTGAACAACTCACTCAAGCTCTTCACGCGCGTGCTCCCGACGGTGCTCATCGTCGTCATGGCACTGCTCGCGAGTTTCGTCTTGGCCGCAATCTTGCTGCCGATTGTCCAATTGCAAAACTCCGTCGGATGACGGGCGTAAGAAGGAAACCATGCAAACGAACAACCGCACCCACCGCCGTCTCCGCCGTAGCGTTCGTCGCGGCTTCAGCCTCATCGAAGTCATCGTTGCGGTGACGATCGTGGCGATCTTCGCGGCGATCATCGCGCCGAACCTCCTTGGTCGTATCTCGAGCGCGAATCAAGACAAAGCGCTGATCGAAGCGACCAAGATCGCGGATCAAGTGACGATTTACCTCAGCGAGAACCGTGGTTCGTCGCTCGGCGGGGACTTCGATCTTGAAGTGCTCGTCCCAAAGTACATCGACAGCGTCGATTCATTGACGGATCCGTGGGGAACGCGCTACCAAATCGCAGTGCCCGGCATCGGTCGCGAATTCGACGTGTACAGTTTCGGCCCGGACAAGGCTCCGGGCGGCGAAGGCGACAACGCTGACATCTATCACGGCCGCGATCCGAAGAAGAGCCGCGGCGGCTGAGAACGGGCGTCATTTCTGTGCAACGCACACGCATCCATCGACTTCCTTCGAGCGCGCGCCTCTTCCGGCGCGCGTTCTCGATCGTTGAGATCGTGGTTGTGTGCGCGATTCTCGCACTCGTTGCCTCGGCGATCGTGCCGAAGATGCTCGCCGTTCGAAGTCAACGCGAAGAGAAAGCGGTCATCGCCGTTGCGGATCTCCTCCGCATGTACGCGTTCCGCAATGCCGCGGGTGTGCAGCAGATTGGCTTGTACTACGACCCATCTCTTCGTGAGGTCTCGCTCTGGATCTACGACCTCAATCCAGAGAATCCGGAAGGGCCGCGCATTTGGCAGCCCGACCGACTCAGCAACGTCGTCGAACTCCCGGAAGGCATGTTCATTGATCGTGCCGCGGCTGATGAAGCCGAGATGCCGTCGAGCGATGCCTGGAACATCCCAACGCACCCCGACGGCGGACGACCACGCATTGAGCTCGATCTTGTGGGACAGGAAAAGCAACTGACCATCGTGCTCGAAAACTACTCATCCACCCCGCTGCGATCAGATGACCCGATGAATGCGGCACGGACGCCGATTGATCTCGATGCGCAAGGTTCGTCACTGGAGGCATGGTGACGATGGATCGAGCACTCAACACCAGCGTGTGCCCTCCACAACGCCGGGCGCAGGTTCAGCGCCGATCACGCCGTGGCTTCGCGCTCATGGACGCGATCGTGGCTGGCATTCTGCTCGCGATCGGCATGATCGCCGTGCTTGGCGTGAGCGGACACGCGCTCACGATGCAGCGTCGCGGTGAGATTGATATTCGCGCCGCTGCTGCCCTCGATGAATTGCTCTCGCTGGTGCTGACCGAGGGGCCCGTGGATTTCGAGGACTTGCACCCGACGCGCGGCAAGTTCGATGTGGGAAGCCCCTACGAAGACTTTGAGTACGAAATCGATATCGCTCCGGGCGGCGCGGGTGTGCCTGCACACATTGTTGTCTCGCTTGTCCACGACTCAGGGCGTGCGTACTCCATTGAAACCCGAATCGCTGAGAAGCGAGGCGAAGAACCTGATCCTGTGCGAGAACCCTACGAACCGCTAGATCGAGCTGCTCGTTGGGAAGAACGTCGCGCCGCGCGCGAAGGAGCCACCGAAGATGCGCCGTAATCCATCGCACGCTCAACATGCCGCCCGCGGGTTCACCATCATGGAACTCGTTGTCGCGATCTCGGTCAGCGCGATCGTTGTGGTGACGATCAGCACCGTGCTCTCGCGCATCGGCCGTGCGCGCGACGTGACGCGCACCAGGCTTGATGCGGTGACGCGCGCAACTGCTGCGATGGACTCGCTGCGCCGCGATCTCTCTTCGATTGTCCGCAGCGCCGATCTCTTCGATACGCGGCTTGTTCTCCTCGACGGACAGAACTACTCAGACTACGGGCCGATGGATCGCGATGAGGTGCTGATCTACAACACGCGCCTTCGACCGATGCAGCGCGATGAGTACCAAGGCGAAGGTGGCGAGTACGAATCGCAGTACCGCGTGATGGACGACTCGGACGGCAGCGTTCTTTGGATGCGCCGTGACGCCGTGCCTGACGAAAACGGCGAGGGTGGCGGCATCGCCATGCCGTCGGTCGACGGCATCGTTGGTGTTTCCATCGAGGCGTACGACGGTGAGTCTTGGTACCCCGACTGGGATTCCGATGAACTTGGACTTCCTTGGGCACTCCGCATCACGGTGACCGCGACTGGTGACATGCCCGGTGGCGAGGTCAGCGAGCCGGGCAAAGCGCTTGCAGTCCTTCGCACGCAGGTGCCAATTGATCGCATCGTGCCTCCACCACCGCCACCGGAAGAAGACGAGAGCGGCCTTGATGATGGAACTGGTGCCAACGGTGAAGAAGGCGACGCGCAAGGTGGTGCCAACGGAACCGACGGTGGTACGGGCGGTGGCACGGACGGCGGGACCGGCGGCGGTGTCAACGGCGGCGGAGGTCGCGGCGATGATTTGGGCGTCGACGG
>Ga0209617_10000260_pt1 | contig 22470 bp, 22 predicted proteins | sample LakEriepJuly2011_2_FD_187459 | JGI IMG/M metagenome (GOLD analysis project Ga0209617, IMG submission 187459) | Freshwater microbial communities from dead zone in Lake Erie, Canada - CCB epilimnion July 2011 (SPAdes) (version 2) | ecosystem: Environmental > Aquatic > Freshwater > Lentic >...
GTTCAGAGAAATCGTGGACACTTCTTGGTACTGAATCACTTCAAACATTTGGTGGCGCTGGCTTCACGCGCGATTGGCCGATTGAACAGTATGTGCGCGATGCCAAGATCGATACTTTGTATGAAGGTACAACAGCCATCCAAGGTCTTGATTTCTTCTTCCGCAAAATTGTAAAAGATGGTGGTAAAGCTCTAGGGATCATCGGTAAAGAGATCGGCGCATTTGCAGCTACCGGTGGCGCACACGATGCTCAGAAGCAAGCGCTCCTTAAGGCACTTGGCGATCTACAGGGAATGGTCGGAGTTCTTGTTGGACACGCAATGGCATCACAAGAGAAAGCGGATGAGATCTACAAGGTTGGTCTCAACACTTCTCGCGTACTTATGGCTGTTGGCGACATCATCACTGCCTGGCTCTTGTTACGTCAGGCTGATATCGCAACCGAAAAAATTGCAGCCGGTCCTGGGAAAGATGCAGCTTTCTATGAAGGAAAGATTGCATCAGCTCACTTCTTTGTTGCTAACTACCTTCCACATATCACCGCAGATCGCAAGATCGTAGAGGGCACAGATAGCGCAATCATGGAGATCTCCGAGAACGCTTTTTAATCAGATACTCTTCTCGGATGCTTAATTGCTTCCGAGGTGAGATCTACCTGATCACAGGTGCGCTCTTCTTCTCATTTAACGGTGTGATCTCGACTCTTGTCTTAGATCACTTATCGCCATTTCGCCTGACTCAGGTGAGATGTATCGGTGCCTTCGCGATCATCTTCGTTATTGTTGCCTCTCGTAATTTTCAATCACTAAAAGCTACTCGGCGCGAAATTCCCACCTTGGCCTTGCTTGGCATCGTTGGTTTTGCAGCTGTACAGGCAGGTTATTTCCTAGGAATCCAACGCGGAATACCCTTAAGCCTTGTCCTGATTATCGAATTTACGGCACCTATTTGGATCGTTCTCTGGATCAAGTTTGTTCAAAAGAAGGCTGTCCCGAATGGCATGTGGGGTGGAATCGCACTGGCATTTATCGGACTTATCTTTATTGCAAAGGTCTGGGATGGTTTCACCTTCGATCTCTTGGGAATTATTGGCGCACTCATCTCAGCTTTTGCAATTGCTGTTTATTTCCTCGTTGGTTCTTCTGTGGGTAAGACGCGCTCTGCGCAATCAATCACCGTCTGGGGACTTGGAATGGCCGGTCTTACTTGGGCGATTGTGATGCCAGTCTGGCAATTCCCATTTGAAGTTTTTACTAAGGATATGAATCTGCAGGGAATCTTTGATGGAACGCTTGTACCAGGATGGGTATTGATCGCATGGATTATTCTGATGGGAACGATCGTTCCTTATCTTTTTGTTGTGAGTGGAATGCTCAAATTAACTCCATCGACGAGTAGCGTCATAGGAATGTTAGAGCCAGTAATGGCTGGCGTCTTTGCGTGGATCTGGTTAGCACAGAGCTGGGCGCCGATTCAATTAGGTGGAGCCGCAATTGTTCTTGTTGGAATCTATATTGCAGATAAAGCAAAGATTGCAGTAACGAGCGATAAATAACTACTCGTTCCAGCCGCCATCGCCAGGGGAAGCTGGTTGATCGAAATCTTGTGGTTGTGATGATGTGAAGTCGCGACCAGCGCCAGGATTTTCAGCCATATCTGCGAAGCGTGCAAAGTGAAGCTGTGCCGAAACCTTAATTGTCCGAGTCGGTCCGTTACGGTGCTTTGCAACATGTAGATCTGCTTCGCCTTGACGGCTCTGTGAGTCATACATATCTTCACGGTGAAGCAAGATAACAACGTCGGCATCCTGTTCGATCGAACCAGATTCACGTAGATCAGAGAGCTGCGGTCTCTTATCGGTACGTTGTTCAGATCCACGGTTGAGCTGTGAGATTGCGATGACGGGAATGTCGAGTTCCTTCGCCATAAGTTTGAGTTGGCGTGAGAATTCAGATACTTCTTGCTGACGATTCTCGACCTTCTTACCTGAAGTCATCAACTGGAGGTAGTCGATAACAATGAGTTTGAGGTCGTGGCGCTGCTTAAGGCGACGCGCCTTTGCGCGAATCTCCATCATTGAAAGGTTTGGTGAATCATCAATAAAGAGCGGGGCATCCGAAATTTCGCCCATACGACGAGCAAGTTTTGCCCAATCATCATCGCTGAGTTGTCCTGAGCGAATGTTATTAAGACCCACACGCGCCTCTGCAGAGAGCATACGCATTGTAATTTCTGATTTAGACATTTCAAGCGAGAAGATCACTGCACATTTATTTTTGTGAATCGCTGCATGGCGTGCGATATCTAGACCAAGTGTTGATTTACCAACAGCGGGACGAGCAGCAAGAACAATCATGTTGCCAGGATGGAAACCATGTGTCAGCAGATCTAGATCGCGGAAACCACTCATCACGCCTTCAGCGCCACCACCTTTAGAGATTGCATCAATCTCATCGAGTGCTTGTGGCAAAATTGTTGAGAGCTGAACATAATCCTCTGATGAACGACGCTCTGTAACCGCGTAAACCTCAGCTTGCGCTTGATCTACTGCATCATCAACTTCACCTTCGGAGTTATATCCGAGTTGAACAATCTTTGTTCCTGCTTCAACAAGGCGACGCATGATTGCATGTTCGAGAATAATCTTTGCGTAGTAACCAGCATTTGCCGCCGTTGGTACTGAAGAGATGAGTGTGTGTAAATATGGTGCGCCACCGGCGCGTGCAATGTCACCACGCTTTGTCAGCTCTGCTGAAACAGTAATTGCATCAGCTGGTTCACCACGACCATAGAGATCAAGAATTGCATCAAAGATAAGTTCGTGTGCTGGGCGATAGAAATCTCGTTCGCGAACAACTTCAATCACATCTGCAATTGCATCTTTTGAAAGCATCATTGCGCCGAGAACAGATTGTTCTGCGATGAGATCTTGTGGTGGTGTGCGCTCAAACTCCGCGCCAACAGTCTGATAGTTGCGCGATGAGTTATTGGGAAGTTCTGCAATGCTCACAGTGCACACACTCCCATCTGCCACCGACACCATAGATATGGCGTCGTTATTGCTATGAAGCGAAACTTAGGTGAGAGGTGGCCCCTGAAGCGAGAATTGAGCGCGAGCTATGTGGAGAAGGTGTGTATAAGGGGGCGAATAACTGGGGACATCCCTGTGGACGGGTGTGTATAAGGTGTGGGTAACTCGCCCCGCTAAGTGAAGAATGGGTTAAAAGTCCTGTTCAGAGCCTTGTTTTCCCTCCACAGGGTGGTGGGGCGAGAAAGTTTTCAAAGTCTTACCAAGTGAGATCGCCCGCTACCCCGTGAACGCGATCTGCGGTGGGAGGATTCCACACATGGCCATGGATTACGCGCTCTATCGCAATGGGGAGCGAGCACTCGATGGCGCGGGCATCTCTGAGCTGATCGCAAGTGCACGCAAAGATGGCGGATTTCTTTGGGTGGGTGTTTCAGAACCATCGACTGCCGAATTCGAAAAACTCGCAGCAGATTTTGAGCTCCACCCCTTAGCAGTTGAAGATGCTGTTACCGCAAAACAACGTCCCAAGCTTGAAACGTATGAGGGAATGACCTTTGTTGTATTTCGCACAACATTCTATGAGGAACGTGCGAGCCAGGTAACAACTGGTGAGATCCTTGCATTCATTGGAGATCATTACATTGTTGTTGTTCGACATGGGGAAGGTTCACCTCTTACCGGAGTTCGAAGTCGTCTGGAACAAAATCCAGGGTTATTAAAACTTGGTCCTTACGCAGTTCTGCATGCAATCGTCGACTCAGTAATTGATACATATATAGCAATTGCTGCGGAGCTAGAGAAAGATGTGATCGAAGTCGAGCAGAGCGTCTTTAGCGATCGCAAGGTATACAACTCAGAGAGAATCTATTTCTTGAAGCGTGAACTTTTAGAGTTTAGTCATGCTATCCATCCGCTGGTAGTTCCATTACAACGTCTTGCCGTAGATTTTAATGACATTGTTCCTGATGATCTTGCACCATTTTTCCGCGATACTCTCGACCACCTTCATAGCGCAGCAGATATCGCAGATGGTCTTGATAATCTTTTGACATCGGCCCTAAGCGCTGATTTGGCACATGTACAGGTGCAACAGAATGAAGATATGCGCAAGATAACGTCCTGGGTAGCACTTGCTTCAACGCCAACCATGGTGGCCGGTATTTATGGAATGAACTTTGATCATATGCCAGAGCTAGGATGGACCTTTGGTTATCCACTTGTACTTTCAGTGATGGTTGCAGTGACCAGCTTCCTGTATTACAAATTTAAGAAAGCTCATTGGTTATAACAGCTGTAATAAGAAAAGCCCCCCGCTTTCGCGAGGGGCTTTTGAGTTAAACGTTGATTACTTAGCTATTACTTAGCTGGTACCACTGAGACTGTAACGCTTGCTACAACTCCGTGAGCAAGTGAAACTTTGACTGCATGATCGCCAGTCTTCTTGACGTGTCCAGCGGTCTTGATGCTGTGACGATCAATATCTGTACCTGCAGCTACCTTGATTGCAGCAGCGATATCTTTATCTGTAACTGAACCGAACAAACGACCGTTTGCTCCGACCTTTACAGTGATAACAATGGATGCCTTCTCAAGTGCTGCCTTGATCTCTTTAGCGTGATCGATATCGCGGACTTCGCGTGCAGCACGTGCACGACGGATTCCTTCGATCTGCTTTTCGCCACCAAGTGACCATGCGATTGCTACGCCACGTGGCAACAAGAAGTTGCGGGCATAACCATCTTTAACAGAGACAACGTCGCCTGCGCTACCGAGCTTTGCTACTTCGCGAGTAAGAATAAGTTTCATTATTGATTACCCCCTTAGCGAGCTGTCGATGTGTAAGGCAAGAGTGCAACTTCGCGGCTGTTCTTTACAGCCGTTGCAATCGAGCGTTGGTGTTGTGTGCATGCGCCAGTGACGCGGCGAGCGCGGATTTTGCCGCGATCAGAGATGTACTTACGAAGGGTCGCGATATCTTTGTAATCGATATAGCTGACCTTGTCGCGGCAGAAGCTGCAAGGCTTCTTCTTGAACTTCTTATTGAGGGCAGCAGCTTTCGCGCCCTTGTTCTTCGGTTCCTTGAGGTTCCGGTTATTACGTGCTCCCATTGTGGTGCTCCTTTTCGGGCCCTCACGGCAATCGATTGTCGATCACCCATGAGGAATGGATGGTTAGTTTTTTATTTTTTTAAAATGGAGGTTCGTCGGAGGTAGTGGTTGCCCATCCACCGCCGGCTGGTGAAGGTGATGCTGCAGCCCAAGGATCGTCGTTAAATGAATCAGCTGCAGCAGGTGCCGCCGCTCCAAATCCACCACTTCCGCCTGTACCACCAGCGCGTTGGGTACGTGTGACCTTAGCGGTGGCGTTGCGGAGAGATGGACCTACTTCATCAACTTCTACTTCAAAGACTGTGCGCTTTTCGCCTTCTTTTGTTTCGTATGAACGCTGCTTAAGCCGACCAGAGAGAATGACGCGCATTCCCTTTGTGAGTGACTCTGCAACATTCTCTGCAGCTTGACGCCAGATTTGGCATTGAAGGAAGAGGCTCTCGCCATCTTTCCATTCATTCGTAGTCTTATCGAGATAACGAGGTGTTGAAGCAACACGGAATTTAGCTACCGCCGCACCTGATGGTGTGAAACGTAGCTCGGGATCGTCAACGAGGTTGCCGATCATTGTGATTGTTGTATCTCCAGCTGCCATTTTTTCCTCTTCTCTCTTTAGGTTCTTTGCCTATGCCTGCTCTGGGTGGTCTCTACTGGTGGAGTCCATACTTTTAAATTACATCCCGCCGGCAACATTTTCTAGATGCCACCAACAAGGATGTGGAGATTATTCGGGACGAATAACCTTTGTGCGTAGAACGGATTCGTTCAAGTTAAGTTGACGGTCCAATTCTTTGACCGCAGCAGGCTCACAGTGCATATCTACAACTGCGTAGATGCCTTCGCCTTTTTTGTTGATTTCGAATGACATACGACGTCGGCCCCACACATCGAGCTTGTCGACGCGGCCTCCGCTGTCTTTGATGATCTTGAGATATGTCTCAAGTGATGGTGTGACTGTACGTTCTTCGAGTTCTGGATCGAGAATGACCATTAATTCATAGTGACGCATGCGTTAACCCGACCTCCTCTGGACTAAGACGGCCACGGCATTTCCGTGACAGGAGGGTTATAGCTTCTCCGCATCGCAGCTGGCCCAAGTTAGGGGCCACGATGTGGAGGGCTAAGGGTAACTGTCGGCGGATTTAAAGAGAAATTCATGCGGGAATTGGCCGCCCTGGGAGGCCTTTTTGATGAGTACCACGACGAAATAGAGGCAGGCAGCGATGCGGATCAGGCTGATGAGGGCGTAACCGGTCAGAGGCAGTCCGAACTTCGCATCAGTCACCGTTGCTAAGTGTTGCCAAATCGCAACGTGATACATAACTTCTGCGATCTGCCAGACCCAAAATGCGTGAACATCTTTACGACGTGTTAGTGCAATGACTGCGAGTGGCACTAGCCACAAAACATACTGCGGTGAATACACCTTGCTCGCAATCATGACTAGGGCGAGAACAATAAAACTCACATCGGCAAGTTGCACCGTCTCTTTAGTTGAGAAGATAAGAAGAGAAACCAGAAGAACTGCAACCGCAAGAGTCACAATTGCAAAGAAGTTTGTATTTCCTAGATTTACTCCGAGGGAGGAGAGTGCATACCAGAGTGAACCCCAATCCTCTCCGCGATCGAAGTTAAGTTGGTAGAAACGTAACCAACCATCTGGAGTTGTGAGCATGACCGGAATATTAAAGAGGAGAAAAGTTGCAACTGTAATTCCAAGATAGCGGGCCAGCTCTTTGATTTCATTACGTCGCCACAAAATGAGTGCGATCGGCAAAAGCAAGAAGATAGGTAAGAACTTAGTTGAGATCGAAATACCAATTGCAAGAGCTGAATGCGTATACTTCTTTCGATCAAACCAATAGATAGAGAGCATCATCGAAGCAATCGCCCACAAATCCCAATTGATATAGAGCGACGCGATTGCAGCTGGTGCGATTGCAGAAAGATATGCAAACTCAGGCCGAATTCGATAGACAATAAAGGCAATGAATACAAATAGTCCAGCTAAGAAGATCTGATTAACTCTGTAGTAATTAAGCATTTCGTTATCGCCATCAGGAATGATGCGAGCGAAGAACCACATCACCGTTCCAGTAAGTACTGGGTACTCCACCGCATTTGTAGTTGACGAATACGACCAACGATCATCATCTAGCTCGCGTTCACCGTATAACGCTGGAATATCTGAATAACAAGCGTGCACATACTGATCTGGAGTTGACCAGAACGATTGCTCGCAAGGACTGAATTTAACTGCCCCTACAAGGGTTGCAATCAAGCTAAGAAAGATAAGTACGACAGCTGGTTTAGCAAGACGTGCGCTCATGGAGAGTTACATTAATCTGTTCTGGTTTGAACGCCGCCAGATGTCATCTCAATCGGCTCAAGACCTCCGACATTTGATGGGGCTGGAAATGTCATCACTGGTTCGCCCTTAAGTGCGCCTTTCATAAATGCTGTCCAGATACGTGCTGGGAAAGTTCCGCCGGTGACAGAGGTCAATCCGCCGATGCCGTTAAGTGATTCCGAGGCCGAATCTCTAAAGAGAGCAACGGATGTAGATAATTGTGGTGTGTACCCGGCAAACCAAGCAGAAGCGTTGGATTGTGAAGTTCCAGTCTTGCCGGCTGCTGGTCGACCGAGTGCGAGTGCGGCAGAACCCGTTCCACCATTTACCACGCTCTTGAGCGCGTAGGTGAGATCAGCCATTACCTCTTTAGAGAAAACTTCTTGTGTTTGTGGAGTTGCTTCATAGAGCACACCCTTATTTGGACCCGTAACCGATGCGACCAAGAATGGTTTTGCATAGACACCTTGAGCGGCAAAAGTAGCGTAGGCGTTTGCGACATCGATCACGCGAGGAGACGCCACGCCTAATACAACAGATGGAGTTGCAATCATCGCGACGTTTTCTGGAATGCCTGCTCTGCGCGCAGCGTCAACGACTTTATCCATGCCAGCTTTCATGCCAAGTGGAACAAAGATTGTGTTGACTGAATGTTGGGTTGCAGTAAGAAGGTCGAGTTGGCCCCAACCCTCATCACCATAATTACTGACAACGTAAGGCTTACCCAGATCATCAAATACTTGCGGGGAATCACCATTCCACATAGAGGTCAGTGGAATTCCTGCTTCAAGGGCTGCGATAAGTGCAAATGGTTTAAATGTTGAACCTGCTAAAGCAATTGATTGTGTTGCATCATTGAGTTGGCGTTCTAAGTAATCTCGACCACCATAAAGTGCGACGATTTCACCGGTTCCAGGGCGAATAGCAACAAGACCAATACGTAGGTTTTCGGGTGCATTCTTGGGATAGAACTTAGTAACTGCATCTACTGCAGATTGCTGTGCTTTCTCCACCAGCGTTGTGCGAATGACAAGTCCACCTTCAAGTAACTGCTCTTCAGAGAATCCGAGCCGCCCTAAATCTCTCTGCACCTGTGAAATGACATGACCTTTTGGCCCACTCAAAGTTCCCGATGTCACTCGAGGTGCAACGACTGGAAACTTTGCTTTATCGACCTGTTCTTGCGTAATCCAACCTTCGTTGAACATTCCATCAATCACGTATTGGAATCGGCTCTCAAGGCGAACTGCATTCTCTTCTGAGAGTGAAGGATCGTAATAACCTGGCGAGCGCAAAATACTTGCAATCACTGCAGTTTGTGAGAGTGTTAATTGATCAACATTACGATTGAAATATTGTTGCGATGCTGTTTGCACACCATAGGAGCCACGCCCAAAGTAAATAGTATTGAGATAATTCTCAAAGATTTGATCTTTAGAAAGTGCGTTCTCTAGCTTCATTGCAATGACAAGCTCTTTAATTTTTCGTTCAATAGTTCGGCTTGAGGTAAGAAATGCCGTCTTGGCATATTGCTGGGTAATGGTCGACCCACCTTCACCATTGAGGCTTCCAGACTTTAAGTTATTAATAAGTGCGCGAGCAATACCTGTCACGCTAAATGCCTGGTTGGAGTAAAACTTTCTATCTTCTGCAGCCAGTACTGCATTACGCATATTTATTGGAATCTGAGCTATAGGAAGAATTTGGCGATTCTGTGTACCGATGCGGCCGATCTCTTCACCGTTGGAATATTGAATGATGGTTGCCTGACTGTTGACGTAGGCATTGGGATCAGGGATTGAGACAGAGAACCAAGCAAAGGCAAAGAGGGTAGAGCCTGCAATAAAGCCGAATCCGCCCAGAAAGATCGTGGTGCGAAATAATCGGCGACGCAGTACTGATCTATCCATTCTTATAGGTTACCTGTCTTCTACTCATCTTCGAGCGTCCGAACTTTCCGCGGCGGTTTACGGGTGATGCCATCGCCTAAAATAAAGGTGGAACAGAGGTGATTCCATGAACATCCACGGCAGACCTCAACTACATAGACAGAGAATTCACCAAACTCGCGCTCCATCGCCGCTAACTCTTCGGGGGATTTAATTCGACCTGAGAATTGTCCAAGTTGATCGCCAAATGTGTAGCGAAGTTCAACGAGCTCTAATTTTTTACATACTGGACACTTTCTATCCACTTTCATACCGTGATATTTCGCTGCACGCATCAAATATGGATCCGCATCGCACGCATCAACCACACCACGGAATAGGTCCATGAGTGTTGCGCGCTTATCGAGGGTGTAGTCGATATAGGCGCGCAGTGAGCGCAAGGTAAGTGTTGTAGTCACATGCGAAGAATAATCGCTTCTGAGTTACTACGCTTGCCCAGTGGAGGTTAACCGGTGAGCATTAAAGAGATTCTCTTTGATCGAAAACTTATACGGCTACTGCGTATTCGTTGGACGGGTCAGCTCACCGATGGAATATTTCAGAGCGCCCTTGCCTCTTTCGTCCTTTTCTCACCTGAACGCCAAGCAGATGCGATGAGCGCTGCTCTCGCCTTTGCTCTTGTATTAATTCCGTATTCTATCGTTGGACCCTTTGTCGGAACAATCCTCGATCGTTTTTCACGACAACGCGCGCTCTTCTTTGCAAATATGACCCGAGCTATAACTTTGGCGATTATTGCGCTACTTATTTTTCAGGGGCAAACAGGCATTGAGATGACAGTCTTTGTACTCATTGCTTTTGGTGTTAACAGATTGATTCTTGCCGGTCTCTCAGCAGGCCTACCTCTTGTTATTTCTCGTGAGCATCTGATCTCCGCAAATGCGCTCGCTGTAACCGGTGGATCTGTATGGGTTGTACTCGGTGGCGGAATCGGATTAGGTGTTCGTAAAGTTCTGGATTCTATGACTTCAGCCGATAACGCAGATGCAGTCATCATCTCTATCGCTGTCTGCGGATATTTGGGAGCAGCGCTCTTTGCATCATTGCTACGCCGCGATGAAATCGGTCCACTTCCACACGAAATTGTTAAGGCATCTTTCACCCAAGGCTTGAAAGAGATGCGAGAAGGAATTAAATTCTTAGAAGACCATGTTGATGCAGCTCGCGGTATCGCAGCGATCGCAATTCAAAGAGGTGGGCTCACAGCGCTGACGTTGATGACTTTAGTTCTCGAGCGGAATAAATTTAATGATCCGCTCGATACTGAAGCTGGATTAGCTGGTGTTACTTTTATGATCGTTACCGCTGCAGTGGGCTTTGTTGCTGGCGCAATTCTCGCTCCGTATGGGGTTCGTAAGGTGGGAAGACATCGCTGGATTCGATTGGCGATGGCTGCAGGATCGTTCAGCGTTATAGCTCTCGCTATTGCTAGAACACCATTAACACTTGCACTTACTGCATTTTTCACAGCGTTATGTGGGCAGAGTGTGAAGGTGACAAATGATGCGCTCGTGCAATCAAAGATCGATGACATCTTCCGTGGGCGTGTATTTGCTGTCTATGACGTTGTTGTTAACTTTGCAATTGTTTTTGGCGGATTACTCGCTGCCTTCTTACTTCCAACAAATGGTGATACCTGGACACTTCCTACCGTTATTGGAATCGGTTATCTCGCAACATCGCTGATCATCCTCCGACCATCAAAATTCTTTATCCGTTCCGAGTAGCCCACCACTGCATTAAGTGCTCAGTCGCTTTCTCTTTACCAAGTGGTCCTTGATCCAGACGAAGTTCAAGTAGGAAATCAAGTGCGCGGCCGACATCTGCTCCAGGCTTTATCCCAAGTAGTTGCATGACCTCTGCGCCATCAAGATCTGGACGAATCTTTGATAGCTCTTCCTGTTCCATCAGTACTTCGATACGTGCTTCAAGGCTGTCATATGTTGCAGCTAATCGAGCGGCCTTACGTGCATTTCGTGTTGTGCAATCCGCGCGAGTAAGTACGTGCAGATGTGTCAGTAATTCGCCGGCATCGCGTACATATCTGCGCACAGCAGAGTCAGTCCATTCTCCGTCGCCGTATCCATGAAAACGTAGGTGGAGAGCAATCAGCGTTTCTACTTCTTCAATAATTTCATTGCTAAATCGCAGGGCTCTCAACCTACTTTTTGCAAGGCGTGCACCAACTACTTCGTGGTGATGGAAAGAGACTCCGCCACCTTCAAGAAGGGCGCGGGTCTTTGGTTTTCCGATGTCATGCAATAACGCGGCGAGACGAATCACAAGGTTGGGGCCGCCTAAGCGATCTTCGAGTGCAATTGCTTGCTCAAGCACTGTAATTGAATGTTCGTAGACATCCTTGTGGTGGTGATGTTCATCGACCTCAAGTTGTAACTTAGGAATCTCCGGAACGGTGAAATCGGCAAGCCCTGTTTCAACCAAAATCGTAATACCGGTGCGTGGTTGTGGCGACATCAACAGTTTTGTTATTTCGTCACAGATTCGCTCAGCAGAGATAATCTCTAGCCGCTTAGCCATATCCTTCATCGCGACAATAACTTCTGGCGCAATCTCAAAATTAAGTTGGCTTGCAAAACGTGCAGCACGCAACATACGAAGTGGGTCATCGCTAAATGAATCTTCTGGCGTACCTGGTGTTCGCAATACCTTCTTTGCTAAGTCAGCGAGACCACCAAATGGATCTATAAATACAGGTTTTTCACCTGTGAGCTCTAGCGCCATTGAGTTAACTGTGAAATCGCGGCGTGAAAGATCCCCTTCGATGGAAGTTCCATAGATCACATCAGGTTTCCGTGATTCACTACTATAACTTTCGCTGCGGTATGTAGTTACTTCAACAGTTGTTTCTCCACGTTGACCAGCAACTGTTCCAAATTCAATTCCGGTATCCCAGACACTTTCCGCCCACTTCTGCAGAATTTTTTTTGTCTCAAGTGGTGGTGCACTCGTTGTGAAATCGAGATCGTTTCCAAGTCTTCCTAAAAGTGCATCGCGTACTGGTCCACCAACGAGAGCGAGAGTAAATCCCTTCTCTTTAAAGGCAGCAGCAAGTGAACTTGCTAGCGGTGCGCGCTCAACTAGGGATGCGATCGCCATCTCACCGGCAGCACTCAACCCCGCCTGTGAGGCTGGAGGATTTAGAGGTGAAGACATAATGGCTAAGGCTAGTCCCGAGCACTACCCTTATGGTATGAACCCGGCACCTGGTGCGGGCAGCGAAGGCATTAAGAAGAAGCGCAGACGTAAGCGTCCCGCACATCGCGCCCCACAGAATCACACCTCTGGCGAGGAAGGCAGCACTACCGCTGCAACAAAAGTGAAACCGCAAGCGAAAACTCAACCTAAGCAGCAACCAAAACCAAAACCTAAACCATATGCAAAACGTGTAGATGAAGTCAGCGCTGGTGGGCTTGTTATTGATTCAACAAAGACCAAAGGTTTACTCATTGGTCGACGCGACCATAAAGATACAAGTGGCACTCGCATACTGTGGTCACTTCCTAAAGGACATATTGAAGAAGGTGAAACTCCTGAGCAAGCTGCTATCCGAGAAGTAGCTGAAGAGACTGGAATTACATCTGAGATCGAACGTTCTCTGGGTGTTATTGATTTCTGGTTTATGGCTGGCGGGAAACGAATTCATAAAACTGTTCATCACTTCCAATTTAAAGAGGTGGGCGGGTTTTTAGCAGCTCAAGAATCTGAAGTTGATGAGGTGGGTTGGTTTCCACTCTCTGAAATCGTTGGTCTTCTTGCATATCCAGATGAGAAAAAATTAATCGCCCGCACCAAAGCATCGGAGGTGGGGCAGTGAAGAAGTTTTCAGTGGTCATGCTTCTGCTTCTCTCTATCGGAATTTATCTTCCGCAGAGCGCTAGTGCTGTTATTCGCAGTGTTGAACTTGTTGAGAGACCACATCAACTACTTGATGGAAGATTTATCGACGATGAACTTGCAACCCTGCTCTCACCCGAGGGTCGGCTAGGTTCACTTGTCTACACGCCAACAGTTGTCAAAACTCGATGGTTTATCGATGCCGCGCTCCTTGATGAAGTTGCAGATATGGCAGATGGATATGAGCTTGCTAATAAAGAAGATGGTGTTGGAGTAGAAGCCGCTACCGCTTGGCTAGCCCAACTTCGTGTTGCTGCAGCCGGTGCCATCATTACTCCGATTGCATATGGAAACCCGGATCTACGCTTGGCCAAGCGCCTTGCTCCTAGTGAGCTCAATTTCTACCAAAAATATGGGGCAGATCGCGTTGCTTTCCACTTAGGTAGAACAATCACTGCAGATAAAAAGGTTTTTAAGTCTTCTGTATCTAAATTGAGCGGGCCCGATCGAAAGAATTACACAACCAATCGCCAAGCTATTTCAAAGCTTTCAACCGTTGTGAGCGCTCCAGAGTTAGAACTATTCCGCGCACGATTAGCAATTTTGCTCACACCCTCTATTAATGGTCCATTAGCAGAAGTTTTTGCGCAGAGTGCAATTGATGGGGTTGTCCAGCAACAGAACAAGTTACGTGTTAATCCAGGAAAGTACGCACTTACTTCAGAATCTGGAAATGTTCCTTTAACACTGGTTAATGGTTTCACTACACCGGTGAAGATCAATCTGATTTTCCGCGCATCAAATATTCGTGTGATTGTCGATGACATACGAGACATAACACTTGAGCCACAATCTCGAACCCAGATGGCACTTCCTTATACAGTCATCACTTCAGGTGCCACCCAGGTAAGTGCAGTCCTTACCAACTCCGATGGAAAGTGGCTGGGGCCTTCTTCTAGGCTAGCGCTAAGTATGACTCTGATTGATTCACGAGTGGCGTGGTTTACAACAGCGGCTGCAGTTCTACTCTTTATCGGTGCAGGTGCACAGACATATCGCCGCATCAGAAAGGGGCGTAAATGAAGAATAATGAACTCTTCCGCGCCTCTGGAATTATGGCGATCGGAACAATTCTCTCTCGCATCACCGGTTTCTTCCGTGCAATTTTAGGTGTTGCTGTACTGGGTACTGCTCTTCTTGCAGATACGTATAACGTCGCAAATACAATGCCAAATATTCTCTACAACTTACTTGTTGGTGGGGCGCTCACTGCAATCTTCGTCCCACAACTTGTTCGCTCATTCCAGGATCAAGATGGTGGAGATGGATTTGCTTCGCGGTTGGTAACAACCATCTCAGGAATTTTGTTGTTGCTGGTAGTTGTAGGAGTGATTTTTGCTCCTGCACTTGTCCGCCTTTATGCCCCAGAATTTTCTACACCCGGTTTTGAGGCAGAAAATCAGATCGCAATCGCCTTTACCCGATACTGCTTGCCGCAAATCTTCTTCCTCGGGCTCTTCACAATGCTCGGTCAAGTTGCCAACTCTCGAGGATCTTTCGCTCCCTTAATGTGGGCACCGATTGCAAATAACCTCGTGGTTATCGCAGTCTTTGCTGGGGTTCTAGTTTTACAGGAATCTATAACTATTGGGACGATTACAGATTTTCACATTCAACTTCTTGGGTGGGGAACAACGCTAGGAATTGTGGTTCAGGCACTGATTCTGGTCCCTGTAGTGAAGAAATCTGGAATACAGCTCCGCGTCAAATTTGGGCTCCATGGTTTAGGTAAATCTTTCTCACTTGCAGGGTGGACTCTGGTCTATGTTCTTATCTCACAGCTTGGTTACTTGGTAACAGTCAATGTGGCAACAAGTGCTGCTGTACGAAGTGACCTAGAGGGAATCACAACAGGTGTTGGTTTCACACCATTTACCAGCGCTTACTACATCATGTTATTGCCGTATTCGATCGTCACAATCTCAATCGTAACCGCGCTCCTTCCTCATCTATCTAAGCTTGCAATCGAAAAAAACGTTGAAGAAGTTCGTAAACAACTCATTCGCGCTATCAAAATGGTTGGTGTGATCACTATTCCAAGTAGTGTTGCCTTCCTCTTCTTCGGTGCTCTGATGACCGAGGCGCTCTACTTTGGAATTTCGCTAGAGGATTCTCGATATATCGGTCATGTACTTTCTGCTTTAAGTCTTGGCTTAGTCGCATTCTCCATTAACTTAATTTTGATTCGTGGTTTTAACGCATTTGAAGATACTCGTACACAAGTAATTTCGATTTTAATTATAAATATTATCTCTGTCGCACTTTCGTATGCCTCCCTCGAATTCCTTGATAGCCAACAGGTAACAATTGGGTTGGGCTTAGCATTTTCAGTGAGCTACATTGCTGGGTTATTTATTACACTCTCACTCCTCAAAAAACATACGGGCAAACTTGCTTTCTCTTCCTTCGCCGGCCACCACGCAAAACTTTATATAGCCTCAATTCTTGCTATGGCCCCGCTATTTGCTCTGGTCTATCTCTTTGAATGGGAGAGTGTGGAGTCTTCTCTGATTGTGCGTGCTCTACGCCTTGGACTTATTTTGGCTCTTAGTGGGACCTTCTATCTCCTCTTCGCCAAACTCTTTAAGGTGGCAGAGATCGCAACCTTGGCTGAGTTTGGTCGTGGGTTGCTCAAGAAAAGGAAAGGTAGGCTGGATCCATGATTCGTGATCTCGTTATTGTCGGTTCTGGCCCTGCTGGATATACAGCAGCTATCTACGCCTCTCGTGCACAACTCACTCCCGTGCAATATGAAGGTTCTGTGACAGCAGGTGGTGCCTTGATGACAACAACTGAAGTAGAAAACTTTCCAGGATTCGTCGATGGCGTTATGGGCCCAGTTCTTATGGAAGATATGCGCAAGCAAGCCGCTCGTTTTGGTACAGAACTCATCACAGATGATGTTGTTGAAATGGATTTAAAGGGCGATATAAAGACAGTAAAAGATGGCAGTGGAAATGTTGTGCAAGCTCGTGCAGTAATTCTTGCAATGGGTTCTGCTTACAAAAAAATTGGTCTTGCTAACGAAGATCGGCTATCTGGGCGTGGAGTTTCATGGTGTGCAACATGTGACGGGTTCTTCTTTAGAGATCAAACTATCGCTGTTGTTGGTGGTGGAGATTCTGCAGTTGAAGAGGCAACATTTTTGACAAAGTTTGCAACCAAAGTGGTTTTAATCCATCGTCGTGATTCATTGCGTGCATCAAAGATCATGGCAGATCGCGCGCTTAATCATCCAAAAATTGAGATGCTCTGGAATACAGAAGTTGTCGATATTCTCGGTGCAGAGAAAGTCTCTGGATTGGCACTCAAGAACACTCTTACCGGTGAACTATCTGAACGCGATTTCACAGGCCTCTTCGTCGCAATCGGACATATCCCTCGTAGTGAATTAATTATTGGTCAGATCGATCTCGATAATGAGGGTTATGTGAAAGTGGAAGCCCGCTCTACACGTACCAACCTTCCTGGAGTATTTGCATGTGGAGATCTTGTAGATCACACCTATCGACAAGCGATTACAGCTGCGGGCTCAGGCTGCCAAGCGGCGTTAGACGCTGAAAAATTCCTCTCGCACTAGTAAAGTAGAGTTTTCCAGAGACAAATGAGAGATAAATAGGAGTAGCCATGGCCACAAGCAAAGTAACCACAGCTGATTTTGATGAAGTAGTTCTCAAGAGCAGCACACCTGTCCTTGTAGATTTCTGGGCTGAATGGTGTGGGCCATGCCGTGCAATTGGTCCAATTCTTGAAGATATTTCAAATGAGTATGGTGAAAAGCTCAAGATCGTAAAGCTCAATACTGACGAAGAGTCTGCGATTGCAATTAAATATGGCGTTACATCAATTCCGATGCTCAATGTCTATGTCAATGGTGAAGTTGTTAAGACAATTATTGGTGCAAAGCCAAAGCCAGCTCTTCTTAAAGAGCTTGAAGCATTTATCTAAACCATAAGAACTTTCACTCATGCATTCACAGCTATCACCTGATGAGATTCGATCTTTTCAGCAAGAGCGTGGATTAAATGTCACCGGCACCTTAGATGTTGCTACCGAGCGTGCACTTGAAGATGCTCGGTGGAAGCTAGGAGATCGCTCTCTCTACCTTCAATCATCTCCCTTCATGCATGGCGATGATGTCGCAGCACTTCAATCACGTCTGACAGAGATGGGATTTGATTGTGGCCGCGTTGATGGAATCTACGGAGTGCGCACTGAAGGTGCTGTAAAAGATTTCCAAAAATCGGTGGGTGCAAAAATTGATGGCCGTTGTGGCCCAGCAACAATTATTGCTCTGATTCGTTTAACAAAGATTGTCTCTGGTGGTGTGCCATCGCAGTTACGTGAAAGTGCTGCAGCTCGTACGCGCGGTCCTGCTCTTGCAAATAAAGTCATTGTTTTAGATCCAGGTAGTAATGGTGATGAAGCAGATGTTGTTTATGACATTGCAGTCCGTATTGAAGGGCGTTTACTAGCACTCGGTGCCAGCGTCTTTCTCACGCGCGGAGCTAAGAATATGCCAAGTGAATCTGAACGAATCGCCTTTACAAATACCAATGCCACTGATCTATTTATTTCGCTGCACACAGATACTCATAGCAATCCCAGCGCGCAAGGCGTCGCAACCTACTTTTACGGAAGTGATGCCCATGGTGTCCACTCGGTTGTAGGCGAACGTTTTGCCTCTTTAGTGCAACGTGAAATTTGTGCCCGAACAAATCTTCTTAATTGCAGAACCCACGCAAAGACATGGGATGCACTCCGTCTGACGAGAGCTCCCTCTGTCCGAGTAGATTGTGGATACTTAAGCAATGCACAGGATGCCAAGAATTTATCTACTCCGGAATTTCGTGACGCTTTAGCTGAAGCATTCATTATTGCGATTCAACGCCTTTACTTAGCGGCAGAAGATGATGCCAAAACAGGTACTTTGCGGATTTCAGATCTTCGTAGCGCGGGTATCCGCCGTTAAATAATTACCCCAGCATTGCGGGCTATGTGGGAGACTTCTCCCTATGTCTGAGATCAATACTCGATTCCATACAGGTGTTCCGCAGAAGCTTGAAGAGCGCTTTGCTGCTCGCGCTGCCGAAATGCTTCCGAGTGAAATTCGTTCACTCTTTGCAGTTGCCTCACGCCCTGAGATTGTCTCTCTCGCTGGTGGAATGCCAAATCTTTCAGCGTTACCGATGGATATGATGGCAAGTGTTGTTAATGAATTGATTCTTATCAATGGCGCTGAAGCTCTTCAATACGGCAGCGGTCAAGGCCATCCCAAGCTTCGCGAATTGATCTGCGATGTCATGGCACTTGAAGGTATCCGCGCTAATCCAGATGACATTGTGGTGACGACAGGTTCACAGCAGGCGCTCGATCTGATCTCTCGTATCTTTATCGATCCAGGTGATGTTGTATTAGTTGAAGCACCTTCATATGTCGGCGCACTTGGAACATTCCGCCAATATGAGGCAGCTGTTGTCCATGTTGAGATGGATTTAGATGGATTGGTTCCACAATCACTTCGCGATGCCATCAAGGTCACTCGCGCAGCCGGCCGCAAAATTAAATTCCTTTATCTCATCCCAAATTATCAGAATCCGACAGGCGTGCTCTTGCCTGCGGAGCGACGTACTGAGATTCTGGCAATCTGTCGCGAAGAAGGAATCTTTGTTGTTGAAGATAACCCTTATGGACTTCTTGGTTTTGATCGCCCATCACCGAATGCAATGCGCGCTGAAGATTCTGAAAATGTTATCTATCTTGGATCATTTTCGAAGACAATCGCATCAGGGTTACGTATTGGCTGGGCCCTTGTTCCGCAATCACTGAAAGATAAATTGGTTATTGCGTCAGAATCTTCAATACTCTGCCCATCAAATTTCACACAGTTAACAATTGCTAACTATTTAACTAACCAGCCATGGCGCGATCAGATTGCAAGCTTCTGTGAGGTGTATAAAGTCCGCCGCGATGCGATGCTGGAATCGTTATCCGAATACTTCCCTCAAGAAGCTACCTGGACCAAACCTGGCGGCGGCTTCTATGTATGGGTCAATCTTCCGCCTGAAATTGATACTAAAGCGATGATGCCAAAGGCGATTGTTGCCAAAGTTGCCTATGTTCCAGGGACTGCCTTTTACGCCGATGGTTTCGGATCATGGTCGATGCGTCTTTCATATTGCCATCCGACCCCGGAACGTATCCGTGAAGGTGTGAAGGCGTTAGGCCAAGTTGTGAAGCAAGAGATGTCTAGGCGGGGTTCAGCACTTAATTAACCTTCGATTAAATCGACGATGCGCTGAAGATCTTCATTTCCGGCGAATTCGATAGTGATTTTTCCTTTTCCTTTACCCTGTTCAATGCTTACACGCGTATCTAAGTAATCACTTAAAAGTTCGGCGGAGGCAAGAGCTGTTCCTGAAATTCCAACTTTTGTTTTAGTTTTGGCGCTCTTCTTGGCAGGTCCTGCAATAGCCACGATCTCTTCAGTCGCACGAACACTTAAACCTTCTGCAACGATCCTGTTGGCTAGCTTTTCAATCTCTTTCTCATCGCTTAAGCCCAATAGTGCGCGTGCATGTCCGGCCGAAATTACACCTGCGGCTACTTTGCGTTGAACTGTTGGTGGGAGATTAAGTAAGCGCAACATATTTGAAATTAAGGGGCGCGATCTTCCTAGTTTTGTTGCTAGCTCTTCGTGTGTGCAACCAAAATCTGTAAGTAAGCCTGCATAGGCAGCAGCCTCTTCTAGGGGATTGAGTTGGCTTCTATGAATATTTTCAATAAGCGCTTCGCGAAGTAATTCATTATCTGGAGTTTGGCGAATAATGACAGGAATAGTTTTAAGTCCGGCAGCTTTTGCTGCGCGTAATCTGCGCTCGCCCATGACTAATTCGTAGCGACCTTCTGAAACTTGACGAACTACAGGGGGTTGAAGTATTCCGATCTCTTTGATTGATGCTATTAATTCGTTGAGTGCATCTTCATCAAAAACTGTACGTGGTTGGCGTGGGTTAGGTGCGATTGAAGAGATAGGAACTTCATTCTGTTGAGCGACTTCAGTATCACCAACAGTTAACGAAGTTGGAATCAGTGAATCTAAATTTGTTCCTAGTCCCCCACGTTTTGCGCTCATGCGATCTCTCCATCTTTCTTGTAATGAATACTGACAACATTTGAATCAAAGTTCTCTTCATCTGTAGCTTTACCGCGCTCTGCAATCTCTCGCGCAACTTGCATGTAAGCGATCGCTCCGGGTGAAAGTGGGTCATATGTCATTACTGTTTGGCTATAAGACGGTGCTTCAGATACACGTACTGCGCGAGGAATCGGAATATCAATAAGTTCCTTTGGAAAGTGTGACCGCACATTTGCTGCAACATCATTTGCAAGACGAGTGCGTCCATCAAACATTGTAAGAATAATTGTTGAAAGGTTAAGTGTTGGATTTAATCTCTTCTTCACGACAGCAAATGTTTCAAGGAGTTGCGATAAACCTTCAAGTGCGTAGTACTCGGCTTGAATTGGAATAAGTAACTCTTTAGCGGCAGCAAATGCGTTGACAGTTAATAAACCAAGTGAAGGTGGGCAATCGATAAATATGTAGTCGTAATTAACGCTAATTGTTTCTAGCGCTTCCTTAAGTTGTAGTTCGCGCGCGACCATTGAGACTAAATTAATTTCAGCGTTAGCAAGTGATGTATTAGATGAGATGCAATCTAAAGATGGAAAGCCGGCAACTTTCTGCACCACCGATGAAATCTCACGGCTTCCCATAAGCACTTCATAGATTCCAGCGTTATCACGATGAGGAACACCTAAAGCTGTACTGGCGTTGCCTTGTGGATCTAAATCAATAACGAGGACGCGAAGGCCCCCCATAGAAAGGGCTGCTGCAATATTGACCGTTGTGGTCGTTTTACCGACCCCACCCTTCTGGTTGGCTACAGTGAAGATTCGAGTGGAGGCTGGTTTTGCCATCGCCTCCTTGAGGCGGCGGACTCCTATGACTTTTGGTGTTGGGGATGGTGTTGTTGACGCCGGTGTTTCACGTGAATCATCACCGCTCTGGTTCATTGACCTATCTAAGCACCCTTTTTAATGGCGACGATGCGCCCAAGCTCAATTCCCTCCAAAGTTATCTCATGGAGCGTTGCTCCCTTGACCCCTTCCATCTCCGCCGAGGCTGATTCGCCCTTCATGGCAAGGAGGCTGCCACCGGTTTTAACCATATGCCAGCTCATCTTCCTCAACTTCTCTAAAGGAGCTACTGCGCGAGCGGTGACAAAGTCAGCTGACTTCTTCACATCCTGAGCGCGGCCACGGATTACCTCGATATTTAACCCTTCAACAGCCTCAGTCAGAAAGGAGACTCTGCGCTCTAGAGGCTCGATGAGAGTGACTGAGAGGTCAGGTCTGGCTAGTGCGATCACAATTCCTGGTAGCCCAGCCCCTGAACCGATATCAAAGAGGGATGCCCCTTGTGGTAGAAGTTGGGTGACGGGCAGGCAGTTAAAGATATGGCGCTCCCAGATGCGCTCGCCTTCGCGGGGGCCGATGAGCCCTCTTTCGATCCCTGCGGTGGTGAGAAAATGGGCATAGGCAGCGATCTCATCGAGGCGCTCTGGAAAGTAGCGTTCGATCAGTGTTTCACGGGAAACATCGCTTGGCGACATAGGGGTTTACGCTGGATAGATGACTACGTAGCGACGTGGGTCTTCTCCATCAGATTCGCTGGTAAGCCCTAAATCCTGGATGGTGTCGTGGATGATCTTGCGCTCAAAGGCGTTCATAGGCTCAAGTTTGATGGCATTTCCAGTAGTGGTCGCCTCATCAGCCTTCTCCTTCGCTAGAGCCGAGAGCTCTTTGCGTCGGTTGGCGCGGAAATTATCAATATCGAGCATAAGGCGGCTGCGATCTCCAGTAGCTGTCTGGACGGCTAGACGGGTGAGCTCCTGGATTGAATCGAGAACCTCCCCTTCTTTGCCTACAAGGTGGCCGAGCTTTCCGCCAGCGATAGCTAGTGAAGCGCGTCCATTTTCGACATCGATATCGATATCGCCATCGAGATCTGCGATATCAAGGAGGGCTTCGAGGTAATCTGCGGCGATATCGCCC
>Ga0209617_10000261_pt1 | contig 22357 bp, 23 predicted proteins | sample LakEriepJuly2011_2_FD_187459 | JGI IMG/M metagenome (GOLD analysis project Ga0209617, IMG submission 187459) | Freshwater microbial communities from dead zone in Lake Erie, Canada - CCB epilimnion July 2011 (SPAdes) (version 2) | ecosystem: Environmental > Aquatic > Freshwater > Lentic >...
CTTTCAGTCCATTTTTTGGAGCGCATCATTGACGCGATAATGGCGTCGGCATCGAACTCCTCAAAATGGGCGTGATTCCAGGTCGTGACGGAGGTGTATTTAGTGGTTGGATCGCCGTCGATAGTATATGTGTGCGGAATGGGGTCAAACGCGATACGCTTGTCGCGCGGGTGGGCATTCAGGCGGGCTAGGTGGTCGGTGTCGTGTGCTTGGGGTGTTGTTGTTTCCATTTTAGTTTGTGTGGCCTTGACATATAGATATGAGTTGTATTTATATATCAATTTTTTATATTATACAATTTTGTATTTAAAAAAATTAAATGATTCTCATAATAAATGCAAGGACATAGAATGGTGGCATATAATCAGAGCCCGAACCTGTATTTGATGCTGTGGATGATATATTGGCATAACCATTGGTAATACTTATTTGTGTGGTGCTGCTCTCTGAATTATAGTTGGTTCCAGGTAAGGTTCCAGGTGGGTAATAGTCAATTTTTGGCCAAATATTGGGTGGTGAAAAATTATTGCCTGTGCCGAGAGGAACTACATGAGTATGTCCAGGATCATATACACCATGATTATGTCCGCTGTCACTACTAGATATAGTATGTGTATGTGATGGAAGATTTTGGACTGTAATTGATGGAGAACCGCCTGTTGTATTAACGCTATTTGTTCCATAACTAAGTATAAATTTATTTCTCAAATCGGGTGTTATTACACCCCCAACTGTCGTTCCATCACATAAAGCCCAATCTGTTGGTGCGGTTGATCCTGACCACATAATTATACCCCCTAAGGGAACAATACCGGAAGTTGCTACTGGCCCCGTTGGTCCAGTAGGCCCTGTTGGTCCTGTTGGTCCTGTTGGTCCTGTTGGTCCTGTTGTCCCCGCTCCGGTAGGTCCTGTAGGTCCTGTAGGTCCCGTCGGTCCTGTAGGTCCTGTAGGTCCCGTCGGTCCTGTAGGTCCTGTTGTCCCCGCTCCGGTAGGACCGGTAGGACCGGTAGAACCAGTAGGACCAGATACTCCGGTAGGACCGGTAGGACCGACGAATGACGGACCGGATGCTCCGGTAGGTCCGGTTTCTCCGGTAGGTCCGGTTTCTCCGGTAGGACCGGTAGGTCCAGATGCTCCGGTCGGGCCAGTTGGGCCAGTCGGGCCGGGACCACCTGGTAAAGTGCTTACATATGTTAGATTACAGAGGTCATCTCCATTCACAGGTGGAATAGGGGTCTGGGGACAGATGCTTCCGTATCGATTTGAACCGGTATATATATTCGAACCGGCCATAACTTCGCGGTAACCATTTGACGGAATACTTGCCATATTTTATATAATATGACGAGTAGTTTGTTTTTATTACAATTCTCTCGGCGTTAAGAAAAAGTTCCAATTGAAGGTCCGATAGGAGTCCAAAATGTATTTGTCGGGTCACCTATAAACTGCTGTGCCTGATACGGTTGTGATAATGTGAAGTTGGTGTATGAGGTTGAGTTGAACTTATAAGTGCCTGAATAAACGCAATCATCACCCACTAATGTATGACTCCATAACTTAATATTCCCGTTGTACGAGGTCTTCCACTCCGACTGAAAATATGATATTCCTGTGATATATCCTGACGCCCCGAAGGTGGTTGGATTTTCATAATCAATCCAACCAGTTTGTCCCCCCCCATTAACCCGACATCCATTCGTATTTATAACGCCGAACTGCCCGAGACCGTTAAACGTGCTATTCCTTTGTGAGCCGAAGTTGTAGAAACTCGCCATTCCGACGAGACCTGTATCGCTCGAGTTCACAGGGTTGTTTGCTTCTATATATGTGCTATAATTTTGCCCGCCGGAAAGAGCAGTAAAACCACCTGTAAGAAATAACAGATTTGCGTAAGGGGTATTTATGATTCCCGTAACGTAGTAGTTCAATAAGTTCCCTGCGACAATATCCCAAGTAGAAAGAGAACCATCCCAACGAGCACAATAATTATGAGCATTACCATTTACCGCAGTAAAATTACCACCAATCCAGATGTTATTGTTGGTAGCATCATAATATACAGAATTAACAGGAGCGTCCGTTCCTCCATTAAAAGTGGCGTAGGATTGAGTGCCTGTCGCCCCCAACGGATTTGCCAGAAAGAATAAATATGGAACCGGATTAGAGTTTGTATCGACAGTAAAGTTTCCACCGACAATTAAACCACTACCGACACCCGTGATGGAATAAACTCCTCCACCGGGTTCAACAGTTACACCTTGAATCGCGGGAAAGGCGGAGTTGTCTGACATAAGGTCGAGGGTTGGCGTCCCCCCACCGTTTAAATTGAACCGACAAATACCGGGTTGGACGTTGCCGCCATCAACGGTAGTAAATTGACCTCCAACAAACATATAATCGCCCTCTTGATAATAACAAAATGCTCCTTCCCCTTGAACCCCAAGAGTAAAACTGTATAGGTCAGGCGTCAGCATATCATCATTTCTAACAAAAATCCCACCAGGAAAAGCCGTCCCACCAAAAGTAGAATACCAAACTCTACCGTAACTGTCTCTAAAGAATGAAATCACGCCTGGATTGTCGGTCGCATCACCATACGGCGACCAGGTATGATTCGCCGTAACACCATAATTAACACAGGTAAGACGCCCAAACGTGACTTCAGGGGGAGGAGCAGTAGCAACATTTATCCCCCCATTAGTCAGCACAAAATCAGGGTAAAAGTTATGATTCGCCAGAGTGGTTGTCAATCGAGTTGATGATAAAGAAGGTTGAGTAAGATTCACAGACCCCGACCCAGGATTTAAAGCAATACCTATACTACCAGAAATCGTAATATCGGTCGTGGTGTTTTGGATAAGTAATGCCCCTGCTCCAGTTTTACTGATTGATGAAGGTGCCATAAACAGACCACTTGTGGAGTTATTTACGGTGAAACCTGTTTCCTCCACCGATGCCTGAATAGCAGTAGTAGTCGTATCTTGAACCCGCAGTTGTGACGCAGATAAAATTGACCTTGATGTGGAGGGGAGATTTTCAAGCGTTATATTACCGGTTGTTCCTGTGACGGATTGAGTACCGAGTGAGAGAACAGATGTTAGGGGTGCTAATAAACTGACAATAGGGACTGCTGCTGTGCCGGTGACACCGATATTCAGTCCTGGAGTGATACTCGTGACTGTACCGGCCCCAGTAGGGCCGGTTGCTCCGGTAGGTCCTGCCGGTCCCGTCGGCCCCGTAGGCCCGGTAGGCCCCGTAGTCCCGCCTCCACCACCCGACGAAATATTTTCGATAAATGCTGTTTCGCTAACAAGGTAAGGAAATCTCGCATAATTTCCTATAGGCGTCCGCTCATATCCTCCGACACTTTTCCACGATGGTCCTAAAAATGGTGAAGACATTATGTATGATATGTATGATATATATTATATACCGAGGTTTATATAATATATATCGTATTTTATAAATATTGTAGATATTGTAAATTTTATAAATATTGTAAATAATTATTTACGATTTTTGCGAGATTTTTTGCCTTTGGTGGGGCGTTTTTTTGCCGGTTTCGCCACCGTCATAGTATGTAGCGAATGAAGTGGCGCAAGATGTATGACTTCATTTCTAGGGACAATCGCCGCCTCGTGTAGTGGCGAAAGATTATTCATCATTACCGGTCTAGATAACCTATGCTTCGGTATCATAGGGCAATTCTTCCTATATATGCGAACGTGCGGATAATCTATTTCTCCGAACATACCAATCTGATCAGTTTCGGGTGTTTCTAGTAGTGTGGGCATTGCGCGTCTATCTACGCCTCTTAGACTTTCAAGAAGGCGTGTGCGAAGGTCCACTTTATGTGCCGGGTGTGACATAATATTCATAATATCAGAGTTTGTAAGATTTGCGTGATTTCTTACACCATTGACGTCGGTATCTACGTGCCAGTTACTTCCATCGTCTGATACAGCACGCATAGCCATAGTAGAAATATTTGCCTTACCGTGAAATTTATGTGTGCGATTTTGTTTGCGATTTTTAGACCTAGTTTTAGCCTTGACCATAATAATATGTTTTAAGTAGAATAAATATAAAATATTCGTGTATATAATAATATACTATAATATATTATAGCACACCCTAAAATGGAGAAATATTTTGACATTTCTAAATTCTTTATGAAAAATGAACAAATGAAAGAAAAGATTCCGTCTATTCCCGCGGCGGTATATAATAAACCCGTTAAGGTAAATGAGGAGCAGCAAAAGAATCTTGTAAAAGATGGCGTGCCGACACATAATGCGAAACATATGGATGATCTATATTCGGATACATTTTTGGATGTTTACTTTAAAACGTGAATGTGTCCGCCCCTGCGGTCTTTAAGCCTGTTTAATATATATTATATCCCCAAATATCCCAAAGATACTTAAATAGAATGGGAGGGTCCTATTGGTACCGGGATGAAAGTGAATCGTTTTTTTCAAATCTAAAATGGAAAAATCCAAAATGGACATTTATTTTTGTCCATTTTCCAAAAAAAGTTTTTAGATTTGAAAAAAACATCGACTTCGTCACTCAGACCATAATGCTCACAATCACTTTTTTAAGATGAAAAATTTGTGACGATAACTTTTTTACATATTTTGTGGAAAGTATTTAGAAATATAATATGTTGTAATAATATCCCTGAATACAACCGATTCTTGTCCCATTTTTGACTCATATGTTTTCGTGTAAAAAGTGTTACTATAATACGTGTAGTAAAAAAGATTTTGAAAAACATCTCCTTACCAAAAAGCATAAAGGAGAAGATTACAACCAAAATACAACAAAAAAAATCCCACAGCATAATATGGTGTGCGAGTGTGGGCGGTCATATAATCATCGTGCGTCCTTATATAATCATAAAAAGACGTGTAAAGGATTGAAGCCAAAGAATGCTACCCAAGATGTTAATATCGTGTGCGTTGAGGGTGGTGCTGGCGTATCATCGATTGATAAACTTCAATTAACAACGGATATGTTTATGAAGCTAATAAATGACAATCAGGAAATGATAAAGATAATAAAGGAGCAGCAGAATCAGCTCAATACGATATTGCCAAAAATAGGCAATGTAACGAATAATAATCTCACGACAAACAATACGAACAACAACTTCAATCTCAATATCTTTTTAAACGAGAAGTGTAAGGATGCTTTGAATATATCTGAGTTTATAGAATCGCTTAAGATAACATTAGAGGATTTACAGTATTCTAGGTCAAATGGTTTAGTAGAAGGTATAAGTAATGTTATGATACGCGGATTGCGGGAGTTGGACATATATAAGCGCCCAATACATTGTACTGATGTAAAACGTGATACAATGTATATCAAGGATGATGAAAAATGGGAGAAGGATAATAACAATGTAAAGATAAAGGAGACGATAATTAAGATCGCAAATAAGGAGCGCAATGCTATCGGAGATTGGGTAGAATTGAACCCTGATTGGTTTGATACGGAGGCTAAACAAATGGAGTATTTAACGCTTATTAATAAGATATGCGAACCTATAGAAAATGATGCGAAGAACGAGAAGAAGATAATAAAGATGATAGGTCGTGAGATTGTTTTAAATAAAGATAGTGAAAAATTACTATTAAAGGGGAATTGATTGTGGGAATGGTATTGTATATTGGATATTTAATACTAAAATAACACTAAAATAATATTAATATAATATATAGGGAATAACCGCGTATATATTATATATGACAACCAAAGAATTAAAAGAGAATAAGCCAAAGTATCCCGAAACAACATTAGGAACGCATTGTATGGGTGAAAATTGGACGGTTTGTTGTCCCAATAAACATTTACAGTATGATAGATATATTCCTACGAAGCAGGTTGTAAATGTATATTATAAAGGAGGTATTTATCGTGTTTTTGTATGCACAGTTAAATGTTTAAACGAAGTAAAGAATTTGGCAAAAAATAATCCAGCACTGTTTAAAAAGACATTTATAAAGAGTGTGAAATCAAATGGTGATTTAATTTTAAAACATCGTGATACTGGCATTGCTGCTCAAGTTGCCAAGAAAATAGATACATATACAGAAAAAACGCCATCAAAAAAGGGCAAGCCATCGAAGATACACATCGAGGGAGGCGGACGCTCTCGTCGCCATAGTAGATGCAGCCGTAAGCGCACTCGCCGCCATACCATTAAACATCGGCGGTAAAATGTTACATTATGAATATAGGATTAACATAGTTTCGACTAACTAATTAATTAACTATTAATATATTCATAATGTTTGTTACGATATTGGGGCCGTGTTGGGGATCTTATTGCTTGCGTTTGCGCGTCCGCCTTCCTCCCGTGCTAGTAGCAAATACCCTTTTAGGGGGAGGAGCGCGTTTTTTTAAGTTTAAACTATATAGTGCCCACATTGTCGGTTTTACGACAGCATATTCAATCGGTTTTACAACACCATATGTAACAGCCGGAGTAAGTATATTTCTGTTAACAAACGAACCTGTAGCCTTCAACCCTCTCCCGACGGCAAAACAGGCAGACCACGCCAAGCTCTTTGCCGCTCTCGCGGGGGCAGTTAATTTAATAGCCGATTGCCTTGCTATACTGCGTTCTACTTTTTTAAAAGCCGAATACCCTCTAATATCCGGGAAAAATCGGTCTTGGCAATATTCATATACAAAATTGTATACTCTTTCATATGTTTTAGTCAATGGGGTATATTTTGGATGCTTATCCATCACTCGAAGGTCCATTAATATTCCGCTTTCAATTATCGTATCGGGTGTAGAATAATTGGTTTCATATAATTTTTTATATGATTCATATTGCTGCGAACGTCTTGTGTCTCCGGCAACAAATTTCGTGTCATTAAAAAAGCCGTCAACAAGCGATAATGTCAATAATAAACGATGAATAGTGTATATGCTTCTTTCGCGCGCTTCAGGGGTTAATTCACTAAATGGTTTTGAGAAAAATATGTTGCCACTAAATACGGCAATAACTTCTTCTATACTAGTTGCTAATAAATTTGCTGCGGCTGTAAATTGTGACGCTTGATCTCGACTTAAAATCCGCACACGTTCTTCTTGCGTTATACACATCATAGTGAAGAAATCTGACATAGTTTTATTCATTGTTTGAGGAGTTATACACGAAATGCGTTGGAAATATTTGACAACATTATCTTTAACATTTCTCAAAAAGCGTGTAACTGCCGCTTCATTATGTATTCGATAAACCCGCCCAAAGTCGATAGCTTTGACTTTGGACAAATCGGGCAACAAATGATCACATAACCAGTTATTGGGGTGGGCATCTAAAAGGAAGAGCTTGCCGCGATATATGGTTAGGATATTTATGGCATATATTATTTCTAACAAATTTTCTAATGTTTTCGGATTGTGTCGAGGACGCTGTGGTAGGTAGTTTGTAAATAAATCATAATTTCCAGGGACAGATTCCATCATAATTAAACCCAAGTAATGATTGCCGCTTGTAATTAATCCTGTCAAATAAGTAAATATTGTATTGAATTCGTTGTTTTGGTGAATCCGGCCTATTATATTGTCAAATAGTGTGCTAATATTAGCTTGCGTTCTTACCTCTAATCTCCCAAAAGCATCAGGACAAAATGGACTACCGCTTGTAGACATCATTGCGCTATATAAATATCGCTGTGTTTCGTATTCATTTAAGAATTCGGCGTTATCAATTGCGCGCTTGTCTGTGGTTGTTTGATTGAACACATAATCTCTCGGGTGTGAACCGCGTCCGATAATACATATTTTAATAATTACTTCGGTAATAGCTCTTCCTGATGTCGCATCCATAATCTCAATAAAGTCTAGTTTCTTACCGTCGTCACCTACCATATCGCTTTTAAAAAAATCGCGATCATCGGCCAAGTGGATTTTAACTACAAATGAATTTAGCGATGAAGTTGAAATAACCTCTAAATTTCTGGCCGTATCCAGTATTTGCTTGAAATGTTCTAACGTGAGAACCTCTCTTTCGATAGGTTTTTCGGCGGGGGTAGCAGCGGCAACGTCCATACCGATAACAACCTTTATGCCTCCGCTTTGGCCTCTGGCTCGTGCTTGTGTTCGATGCCGCCTTCTTTTTATTATTTTTTTATTTTTTGTTTTGGACATATGCTTCATTTATAAAATATGTAAATATAATTTTATTCAGTCATTGTTAGTAACAATAATATCGCAATAATATCGCAATAATATCGCAATAATATCGCAATAATATTGTAAAAAATAATATATTGGTATATTAATAATAAAATGGGATATCCTGAATATGATTCATCCGTATGTACTAGTTGCTGGTATGGTGGCTATTTTTCGGTCCCTGATCCTGTAATAGGATGTAGAGCTTGTGGAAGATATGAAGGCGATGCGATTATTCCTCCGAATGCCAGTGGCACCGAAATACCATATGTTAGCAGTATACCCACGCAGAAGATTATCCAGAAGGTTGTTCGCGTAGATGAGTCCGAATATACAATGAATAAGGGGGCCTTAAGTGTATTTACTAAACCTGTGTCTACATATAATTATGTGAATTGGAACCAACAGAGTGATCGTGCTATACCGGGTATTGTTCATCACAATGTGCCATCACGTGGAAATTCTACGCGAACATCTATAACGCGAATGCGACCTGGATCAATGTCGGCACCATCATCGAGTATTCCTGGTAGTAAAGGTGTAGATATGAAACACGGTTCATATGATAGATATTTAGCGAAATTGAAAGGCGCGAAAGCATTGCGAACACAGTCACAGGCGTCGACACAGAATGTTGCTCCCATCCATGGTAATAAAACGAGGATGTTCGGAGTGGCGTATTCGAATACTTGTCAGTATCCGTTTGTTTGTGTTCCGTGAAAATTAAGTAGATAATATTTAGAAGATATCTATGATACTAATTTTATAGGATTGATAATATTTTATATTTGTTATTTTATATATATATAATAACAAATCCGATTTAATGTCAAATATGTCTCAAATGTTTTTTAGTGATGGTAGTCGGGGTAGCGGTAGTAGTGGTGCTCCTGTTGTGTTGCGGTCGACAAGAGCGTCTTCTGCGCCGACTCCTTTATTACGCGTGAGGAGTAGAGCACCGATGATGAATTTAAGCAGCATAATGACACAAAACATAACACCGTGTAGGGCTTGTGGTCATTAGTAATAATGGCAAATGTTTGTGTGAATGCTTGTGTAATATTTTGATAATTAATAATGCTATACTATTATATAAAAAAATAACATATAATTTTATATAATGGACAACTTTGATTTGAATATAAGTAATTATAGTGTAAAAGAGTTGGAGGAGATACTTACATTAGTGCCGAATTATAATGAACAGGATATAGATTACAATAAAGATAAAATATGTAAGAAAATAATGAATGATACTACTTTATCATTTGACGCGAAGGTTAAATTGGGGAATTTTTTTGAAGGAGTGTCGAATATGTTGGGCAAGGTATCATCGCCTTATATGAAAAAGGATAAAGATAATAAATATGGTGATGTGTCGAATTTTAGAGAGTTGAAAAATACGATGGTGAAGAATGCGAATAATTTGATTATAGCCGATCCTTATTCGGCACATAATATAAGTTATGATATGAATAAGGATCCTGGTAAGGATGTTAATGACTATGGGACAAAACGAGGAGTAATTAATCCTTTATTGACGAATACGATTTTAAAGGGTGTAAGTATTGATTCACGTTTTAGAGATAATTATTATACTACAAAAAGCACTGATTTACATATTAATTTGCCATTTCGTTTAGATAATGTTATATCGTATCGTGTAGTCGGAATAACACTACCAATCACATATTACAATATTTCTCAATCATATGGTAATAATGTAATTCTTTTTAATGTGTATGATCCTTCTACTGGACTTATTACCTCTAACTCTCCTTATAAAATGATTTTGCCAGATGGACGATATAATACTACAGAGAGCGTTTCTATATATTCTTCATGTCTGGAGGTGGTAATTAATAATTATTTAGAACATAGCCCTGATAGCCCGAATAATGGCAACTCTGGATTGAATTTGCGTTATATAATTGATAGGACAAGTGGAAGAAGTATTTTTGCGCAAGATCAATCCGTAACAGTGTCACCACCTACAGCGCCTACAACACCTTACTATTTTGAGGTAATAACAAATGTGGAGTATAATTTGAATTCGCACACGGCAGATGTAGTATACGATACAAACTTGATGTTGAGGTTGGGGTGGGTATTGGGATATAGAGCGGCGAAATATTCAAGTTCGAATATAAATATAATTACGCCAACTTATGGTTCAATTGTATCGGAGGGTATATGTTTTACCAAGTTTCCCTTGTATGGATTTCTGGCGATAGATGATTATAATAACAACGCAAATGATTATTTTGTGTCGGTATATTCAAATTCGATATCAGTTCCAAATATTATATCAAAGATAAATTTTACACAATTTTCCGAAATAGTGGGCGATTTTGAGGCGGCGCAAGGTGAGTCTACATCGAATTCTATTAATAGACAGAAGCGTTTTTTTGGTCCGGTTATGATACAAAAACTGCGAGTAACATTATATGATGATTTTGGGCGTATGTTGGATTTGAATAATATGGATTGGGCACTTGAGTTGGCGTTCGAGTGTGTATATAGTATGTAAAATTGTGTATGTGTATGTCTGTGTGTATAACTTCATATTTTACACATAATTATTATATAGTTATATAGTATTATATAACTATAATAGTTTAATGAGTGATAGGAATAGGGCTTTTACTAGACCTACGAAGGGTGCGAATGCGAATGCCAGCGACTATGTGAATAACTTAAGAGCGAAGGTGAAATTTGCGGGAACGTCGAATTTAGCTAGAACTGTTGCAGCTCAAGGGGGTGTATTACCATTGAGGACGCCCCAGGGGCATTTAAAACCGTATCAAGGAACGTATGGTTTTTCGGCAACTACCCTTACGGCGAATTCGCCAAAAACATATTGTTTAAATACGAGTCGTAGTTATCGCGACTTGTTAGATATAACGAAGGGTAAATATTTATTAACGCCGCCTAATCCTGTGGCTAATACTATAACAATAGATAATACTGAGCCATCTGAATTATATAATGGTGTATTTTTTGAGAATACCTATGTAGGTAACGCGGTGTCTATATATAGCACATCGGCATTTGGAATAGACAATAATAATATAATATATTCTACGTCGAGTCCTCTGACCCCGTCTAATTCTAATCAACTTATATTTGTGGATCCATCGTATAATATGTTTTATGAATCACAAAGTTGTCTTGACAATATTACATACTTTAAAGATATACAAATAAGAACAGATTTAGGCGTAAACGGTAAAGAACAGCTTGATAGAGTTCTGAATTTGTATCTATTAAATGGATTTAAATATCCTAGCAAATTTAGCTTGGATTATAATTCCGGAGATTGTATAAATGCGAATAATGTTCTACAGACACTTCCTGTTCCTCAGTGATGACATTAATAGTAAACTAGTCATAAATTACGATTATCCCTCTACCCGTCTATCCCAATATGTTTAGAAAATGATTTAAAGATATCGTCACAATAGAATATTAGACCATATGTATCGTATTTATATGCCGGTTGATATGGTTTTGGCGATAACGCATAGTAAGATGCGACGCGAACGCATTGATCGGTTGTATAAGGATCGTATCGAGTCAGAGAGACTGGCGGCAGCAATGAAGATGGCGACGGCGGCGGCGATGAAGACTTATGAAAAACACGATGAACGGGAGAGTCGGGAGAAATTGGATAATTCGTTAAAAAATAATAACTGTATAGAGATGTTCCGATTCTGGTGAATCTTTTACATATAAATAATCATATGATTAAGCACGATTACATATGATTATTTTTATATTAATTACAAGTAATTAATAATATATAATAATATATATAAGGATAGAAGACTATAATGGTCGGATCAGGTGTTATAATGACAGCGCTTCATAAGAATAAGGTATACTACTTATTCGGCAAGGAGGGTTCTATGGAGCGCGACAAAAAGTGTCACTGGGGTGACTTCGGTGGAGGAGCAAAAACAGGTGAAGACTTATTAGATACAACCACTCGTGAGGGCGCGGAAGAATTAAACGGGTTTTTCGGTTCCAAGGCCGATTTCGAGAAGTATATATTAAAGAATAGGATAGATGAGATAGCTTATGATAAGAGGTATACGTATTTAGTGAGGGCGGATTATGATGCCAAGTTGCCATATTATTTCAATAATAATTATAATTTCATTTGTGAATATTTGAAGGGGCATGTCCAGCATCCTACAAATGGGTTATTTGAGAAGAGTGAAATAAGGTGGTTTACAGTAGACGATTTAAAACGTGAGAAATATATATTCCGCGATTATTTCCAGAATATTATAGACATTGTTATCTATAATCATCCCAAGACTTTATCAAAACTGAAGAATATGGCACCAAATGTTGCGAAGGCGACTAGAACGAAGTTTTCCACATCTGATTTAATGAAGTGTGCGCGAGTAGGTAAGAAAAAGACGGGTAAGCATTGTTCGCGTAGAAGGAGACATAATCATACACGGCGAAGATGATGATTTATTTTAGATGTATCATATATATTATATAGTAGCATTTATTATATAATACTATAATATATACGCCAGAGACGGGAGATTGGGGAGAAATAGGTATTATATGACAAATAAACGAGTATGTCCAAATGATGATCCATCATTTACACGAACAATGTATGCGATTGGGTTTCTTAAAAAGGGAATGTCGGCAAAAGCGATAATACAAATGAGAGCACAAGTATATTATTGTATTTGTATTATTATTCGTGCTGCGCTAATTGTCGCGGTTTATCACTGGCGGAATGCTTCGATAACGAGAGTCTTAGTATTTGTGGGTGCGATGATAGGGGTTATTAATTTGGGAACTCGTATGAATGGGAATCAGTGGTGGTCAAAGAAGTTTCAGTTTATAATGTCGGTTATAATAGTAGGTTTGGTAATTCTTACCCATTTTAATATGGTAGACTCACGATCAATGTCGGCGGCGATGTTGGTGAGCTTAGTAGGAGGATTGGCGCAATCCTTTGTTGTAGGGTTTTGCTGAGTCGGCTAGATATGGGAGAAGCGTTAAACGCCAGAGACGGGAGATTCGGGAGAAATGAGGAAATGATAAAATCTAAATATCAATAATAGAAACAATTTAAAAATAATAGATGGTAAATATGTATACTATTCCTTTATCTTAATATAACAACTGTAATAACCATAACAACCGTAATAACAAATGTTGTCATTATTTAAATCTATGATACCGAGATTAAATAGATTTGTAGGGTGGGCGGATATAAAACAATATCCTGATGAGGATTTTGTATGTGTTTTCGGACATACGTCATACTTTGATGGCCTCATTGCGTTATTTCTATGTGCTTCTATTCAATTTAATGCGTTTGTGATTGGTAATCCGGGGTTAAAGGCGTGGTATTATATGCCATTTCGAGCGTTAATAAATGTAATAATAGCACCTAAAAATGAGAATAAGAATAATAATACGACATATAAGATGGCAAATGAATTTGATGTTATGCGAAAGGCGAATAGGAAGAAAAATGATAATACGAATATATTGTTTATATCACCAAAGGGTTCAACGAAGAAAATGCCTTGGAGGTCTGGGTATTATTATATGGCAAAGCATTTGGGAGTTCGTATTTTTCCGATGATATATAGTACATCAACTAGGATTATTGAATTTGGCGAGCCTGTCGATCCGAATACAATGACTGTAGATGAATGTACGACGAACTTACAGAGACAGATAGCGAAACACAATATGGTGAATAATATAAATGTGGAATATGAATTAACGTGTAACGAATGTCCATATGAGGCATTTTGTTGTTTTGATTTTTGTTGTATAAGTTTACTATCATTTGTTCCATATTTGTGTGCATTATTATATGAAGGTAATTATTATTTATTTGTGAGTTGTTTGTCGGCGGTGGTAGGTGCATGGAAGTATCATATGGATAAAGAGGGTACTATATATGTGAATACGAATTTTGACCTTTATATGTTATATCAGAAAATGGAGGCATATTATTGCGGTAGTATTATGGGGGGTCATATTTTGTATATGTTTATGACGCGAGGTTTATCAATGACATTTTACATATTATTTATGATGGGATATTTATTTTACTATATGGGCACTCCTAGAGGGAAAGATTTGGTTCGTGGCAAGTATGTAATAGCTCACAGTTTCTATCATATATTGGTTGGGATTACCGCATTTTCTATGTTGAGGTATTAGATTTCTAATAATCTATAAACGCCAATCGCGGGAGATTCGGGAGAAATAGGGAAATTGAAGAGAAATAAATCGTAAATAAGATATGTATATAAAAGAACTAAAAACTTTCAATGTCTGCTTCAAAACATACCACAAGTGCTAATAAGAATAGCAAATTAAGGAATCGTTTTATTGCTAGTTTGGAAATAGCAACAACACGATTTTCGGATTTTACGTTCAAGGAGAACCGCCTATGGCGCGAGGAGCAAGAATATACTGGATGTATTTATGGCACACCTCTAATGATGACCTCTAAAATAGAAACAGGGCGACCGACACTTATGATCGAGATGAATAATGATAGAAATAGGATAGAGGGAATTGGGTTCTTATTCAATCGTCCTTGTGATGATAATTATAGGAGAATTTATAGTGATCCAAATACGAATCGATATATATATCAGGGACGGTATAGACTGGATAGGAGTCTTGTGACGGACGAGTATTATAAAAAGGTATTATGGACATTGGATATGCTACTGTTCAAGGGAGCGGGGCATTCGAAACGTAGTATAGGTTTAACGAGGTTGCCGGCGTGGTTGATGTTTAATGTGTATGATTATGATTTTGGGGAGGTGATATGGGAGATGTTTGAGAAATATGTGAAAATGGATGTAAAAAGTATATACGCGAAAAAATAAATATTTAAAGTATAATAATAATTAAATACTAATATAATATTATAGTAATAGGTGTTATAGTAATACTATTTTTTACAATAAAATGAGCAATGATAAGTCTACAATACAAAAATTGAAAGATGTTAATTTGTATAGTCTAGATGAATTAAAGGAGTTGTTTGGTATGAAAACGGATACAGGTGCCTATACGGTTGATGATATACGCGGTATTTTTGATACATTAAAAGGCCAATATCGTAAATTGGCGAGAAATGGTTTCTTGGATCAAGCGATGAATCGTATATTGGGGGATTTAGATATGAACCCGGATGTTGAGCCGAATACGAATAATAGTCCACAGCAAATGGATAATTGGTGGAGTAATCAGTATTTAGTTCAGGATGATCCGAATCAAAATATAAAAATAACGGATAGGAAAGATAAGGTGAAGATATTTGACCCGGATGGTATAGATGGGCACAACCAGATGAAACAGGAGCAGTTGGGTGTAGTAAATTCGCGTGTTCAGGAGTTTGTCCAGGATTCATTAAATCCGACATTAAAAAATACGACAGAGCGGTTGCTTGTGATAGATTCCTTATTTCGTCAGACGATAACGCCTTATAGTCCGAACCCTGCTTCACCTGCTTCATCAAGTGTATTTACGATGGACTTGTCGGAGCCGTTGGTAAATGTGTTGTCGATGAAGTTGTATTCATATCAGATACCGTATTCGTGGTATACAGTAGATTCGTCATATGGGACATCGTGTTTTTGGATAAAGGCGAATGGATTGAGTCCGACGTTGATACAGGTTGAAAACGGTAATTATACACCAATACAATTAATAATGGCAATACAAGATGAGATTACGATAAAGTTGAATACTGGGGGGGCATTTTCAGGTAATCTTTTTGATATATCTTATAATCCGATATCAGGAAAGTCGTGGTTTTCGTTTACGACGGCTGCGCCGAATTATAGTGCCGAATTAATTTTTTATGATAGTGAGAATGAGAATAGTTGTGCTGGTGTATTATGTAGTAATACAATGAAATTGAATAGTAATCTTGGGTGGATGTTAGGGTTTCGTCCTACAACTGATACAACTACTCCGATAGTATTTTCTAGGTATATTGATGCGGCTAGTTATAATCAGAGTAATCCTCCTCCTTATTATCAGTCTGATACTACCGTTGATACGTATGGGACGAGGTATATAGTAGTGGTGTTAGACGATTTGAATCAGAATCGCTTGAATAGTGGAGTAGTAAATATAGTGGATACGTCTACGACGTTAAGTGTGCCGGATTATTTCAATACGAGTATACCGAATGTATGTGCTCCTGATCCGCAGTTAAACAATGTGTCATCTCCATTTTATGTAGCGAGTGTGCCGCGAACATTAACGAGTAAGCAATTATATTCGATAAACTCTATTTTAGATAATAGGAAAAATACGTATAAATATAGGTCATCGGCGCCGTCTACATCGGATGTATTTGCCTTGATTTATCCGAAAAAGTTGGGAGCGAGTTCCGGAGATATGTTGGTGGATCTGGGTAGTAGTATGGCGTATAATCGTAGAACGTATTTTGGTCCTGTAAATATAGAGCGTCTGCGTGTTTCACTACAGGATGACAAGGGTAATTTATTGAATCTAAATGGTGCTGATTGGTCTATATCAATTATAGTAGAACAATTATACCAATACTAGGGTATATATAGGGTATATATAGGGTGTATACATATGATTATATATGGATGAGTATATAATTATATATATTGTATCGATAATGAATTATTGATTTATTAATTATGAATTTCCGAGATTCTCCCGTCATTGCCGTTTAACGTGTTTTCCAAATCTATAAAATCTGGGGGATCTTCAGTGGCGAGCGGATCTTCGAGGGATATAGATTGTATAGGTTTTGTAAGTAATTTATTAAAGAATTCACTGATTCTATTTTCATATTGTATTTTTGGTTGTAGATTATCAACGCTATTATGAAGTAGATGAATATTATTAATATCATTTTTATCTCTAAAAGTGCCTGAATCGTCTCTTGGTCTATTATATCTCCTTCTTATATATGATTCTTTGCTTTGTATGGCATAGTGTGCGATATATATAGGTGCTTTAAAAAATGGTATATTATAATCGTGATAAGATGTGATACCGGGCATTCTATGATTATAGCAAAAAAAGTTTGCCGGGTTTTTAATATTATATACGTGAGGGGTATTAGCGTTGATTACTTCATTAGTGCGGACAAACGATTTGATGTGATTATTAAGAATGAGGTCAGATTTAGTAAAGTGTCCTATAATATTTGGAGGATCTTTATCTAGTGAATTAGAACCGAACATAAGCCAATTAATGCCGACCATATCAGCCGCGTTATATACTTGTAAGTATTGTTTAATATTTGTAATAGTTTTATGATTTAGTATAATAAATTCATCAGCATCTAGGTATATGAACCAGTCAACCTTGTATTTTTTAGCAGTAGTGATTGCCGTATTCATTAGTTCAATTTTAATATTACCATTTATAATACAAGTAGACACGATGACGCGTTTGCTGAAATTACGAAATACGCTTGTTAAAGGTATTGCTGATAGATGGTCGATAATGAAAATATAATCGAAACCTAGTAGTAAATGATGAGCGGCCCATTCTTTGATATATTTCTCATCACGCGCGTTAGTAAATATTGCTACAGTGTGTGTTTGTTTGACATATGGTATAATTTTTTTGTTTTCACGCAATGTTTTATAGTCCTTAAATTTTGCTCCCTTGAGACTAAAAGTGTGTGATGACATACTATTTTCAACTATATCGTATGTGTATATGTATGTTTTATTAGTAGTATAAAAAAAATAATATAATAAAACGATTATGATTATTGATTATTGATTTATAATTATTGAATTTATGAGATTCTCCCGCGATTGGCATTCAATGCGTTTTTTCATCCAGGAGCATGATGGCCATAGCGGAGTAGTTGTGGAGATCGATAAGAGTATCGCGTATACGTTCGTCATCAACAAGAGTGACACCATTTTTTGAAATAGATAGTGAACGTTGTATTTTATCTTCAATGCGCATAAGAACGCCGATCACGCCGAACTTGGCAAATGCGTCACCATAATCCGTATTCTTTTTCTTAAATAATTCGAGTGCTGTTTGTTGAACCTGTATCATTTGCGATACACGGTCGGGAGTGTGTGTTTCCATTCGGGTGTGTATGTGTGTATGATATATATGTAATAAAAATAAAATATGATTATTGCGCATAATATTAAAATGCTTAAAGTAAAATAAATAAGAAAGGTAGTGAAATAAAATATAATATGATAAATTAAAGTGTAATAAGTGTAATAAGGCAATGATAAAGGATATAGTAAATAAGTTGGTAAATAATATTGAGGATGTAGATGATATGGTAGCTAGGGAGATAAATATAGTGTTGAGTGGTGGGGCATTTAATGCGAGTTATATGGCGGGGTGTTTATATTTTTTGAAAGAGTTAAGGGAGCGTGGATTAATTCGTATAAATAAGATATCAACGTGTAGCGCCAGTGCTTTATTAGGATTATTATTTATGATAGATAAGATGGATATATTTGTGGATAAGTTATATACATATTGTGAGGATAGTTTCAAGAAGAATAAGTATGTTATATTTAGCGAGGAAAGTATGTGTGAGTTATTGGAAATGGTCAAGTCGGAGTTACCAGAAGATATATTAGGTATAATAAATAATAAGTTATATATAACGTATTATGATGTGATAGAGTGTCGTCGTGTAGTAAGGAGTGAGTATAAGACTGTTGATGAATTATTATGTGTTATGAGGAGATCGTGTTTTATTCCGTATTTGACGATGGATAAAGCGTTAGAAGATGGAAGATACTTGGATGGCGGAACGCCTTATATATTTAAGAGTGAAGAGTGTGGAGAGAATATAAAGAATTTATATATAAACGCGATAACACGTGATAAGATAATAGATGCTGTAGTGATAAAGAAGGATAAGACAAACATACATCGTATTTTGGCGGGTGTATTAGATATTCATAGTTTTTTCTTTAAAGGTAAGAAGACATCGATGTGTTGTTATGTGGATGACTGGAGTATAATGAGAAAGATAAATTTCAAGTTGATAGAGTTGAGGATATATGCTGTGTGTGTATTTTTTTACATATTGATGAGACTGAAAGATTGTGTTCCTGAGAAGTATTATAAAGATAATAATATATTAAATACGTTATTAAGACAGATGAGAAGTGAGGTTGGCAAAAATATAGAATATTATTGTGTGTGAAATAAAATATATGGTAATATTAGTAATATTGATAATATTAATAATATGAATAAGATATTGAGGATATTAGTATCATTTTTGATAGGAGTTATTGGTGGAACAACAGCTGTATATACAGGTTTAGGTGTATCGTTAATGATTCCGCTGGTATTATTTCTGGGTGTAATAAAAGATTACAGGACGGCTGTAGGAACGATGTTTCTAGGAGTATTTGCGCCGGTATCATCAATACCCGCATATAATTTTTATAAATCTGGTAACTTAGATGTGGTGGTTGGTCTATCAATAGCTTTAGGTTTTTTCACAGGTAGTTATGTGACATCTACGTATTTTTTAGATAGTATTGATAAGGAAGTATTATATTTATTATTTGGAATATACTCATTTGTAGTGGGTTATATATTTATAAGAAGGTCGAAATATATATTTTAAAATAAATATTATTATAAATATTATTATAAATATATATTAATAGTATAGATGATGAATTTTTCATTAAATGCGAAGAGGCGTGTTCCCCCACAGCTACAAACATTGTTAAGGCAGCGCCAGATCCAGCAGCAGCAGCAACAGCAACAGAAGCAACAGCAGCAGCAGCAGCATATAGTGAAGGAACTTGTGAACAATCAGGTTCTCCCTGTGATTGTAGAGGAGACCGTGAAGGATGTGATAACGTATGATATAGGAGAGTTATCAAATGATATAGAGGAGCCTCAGCCGTGTGTAGAGGAGCCTCAGCCGTGTGTAGAAGAGCCTCAGCCGTGTGTAGAAGAGCCTCAGCCGTGTGTAGAAGAGCCTCAGCTGTGTCTAGAAGAGCCTCAGCCGTGTGTAGAAGAGCCTCAGCTGTGTGTAGAAGAGCCTCAGCCGTGTGTAGAAGAGCCTGTTATTGAAACATTGTCTAGTGGTATTGTGTATGATGGCGCAAATACCAATACAGGATCTGAAGTAGAGGTTCTAGAAGTGATTGAAGAAACGGTAGTAGAATCCGTGGATGAAGTGGAAGAGGTGGAAGAGGGAGAGGAAGCAGATGCGGATGCTGAAGAAACCCCCGAAACCCCCGAAGCTACAGAAGTCTCTGAAGTCCCGGAAGCTGTTACTGAGACAGATACAAAAAAGAAGAAGAAAGGCAAGAACGGGAGAAAATAGATAAATCGGTGTGATAATTATATATTGTAAGTATTTTTACAATATATAACAATAATGAAACTATAGTATAATATTATTACTTTGCTGATGTTGGAGGAGATTGAATAACTGTTTTTGTAACTACTTTCACAACTTTTTGTGCTTGTGGGGGTGTTGGTAACTGTTGTTGAGATGGTTGGGGGGTAGGTTGATTGGTAGGTTGCGCTGTAGTAGATTGTAACATTATATTAATGGGGGAAACAATAGAAGGTGTATTAATTTCCTGAGAGGCTTGTATATTTGTTTTATCACACGTTCGTTTATGAACTGAAAGAGCTAGTAGATTTTTTCCAATAAAATTATTACATTTTTCGCAAATAAATTTACCTGAAGTAATATAACCGAATCTAGATGATAACATTTTTTCAAGGCAAGGAAGTTGAAGATCTTCAATATTTTTAATCATTTTTTGTGAGAATTCTTTAACCATTTTTAACTGGTTTAATTTTTGTTCAACAAAGAGTTGATATTCTTTATTAATTTCTTCAAGGGTATCTTTGCTGATAGGGTAATCGTCTGTTAAATTAATTTCATCTAATTTAGCTTTAAATGAATCAATAATATCAATAGCTATTTTAATAATTTCAGGGTCATAATTTACATTATGAATATAGAGTAATACATTTCTATTATGGATGTTAATTTCAAAGTTTTCTTTGTTAACGATACCTCCCTCTTGAGACAGAAATAGTCCGGAACAATTTTGTATATCTACATCGTGGATGAATTTTTTAACCTGGTCTGATGTAACTTGGCGAGACTCATAACACTTATTCTCAACTAGAATCCTTTGTCTATCCTTACGATGAATCATAATGTCTCCTGATTCTTTTTGAGAACCTACGTATTCAACCTCCGCGGATGGAAACAAGCCCCTTAAAATATTCAAAACAATATTCTCTGATATTTTACCTTTTGAACTAGAATTCTCCATCCGTTTAAGAAAATCTTTTACTTCAGATTGTAGAGCGAGTTGTGATGTAGATATAGAGGAGAAGTGTGACATACTAGCGTCTTTGCTAGAATCAACCATTTTTCTAGTCGAATCAATAACATTAGAAAACTTGGTATCAATGTTTTTAATAAAACCATCCAGTGATGATTGCGACAATGGTTCTCCGTCTATCTTTGATGTTTTACTAATTTCTTCTGTTATAGTGGAGCAAAAAGATCTTATGTTATCATTAATCTGTCTAGAAAGAGCTTCATTATTCTTTGGAACAATTTCAGATAACAACAATTGTGTCTTATCTAATATGCTACCATTTGATTCTTTAATCAGAGGAGCAATCTTATCCGCAATATTCGATGACAAGATCATCTTCAAATCATCAATATAGTCTTTCTTAAACTCTGTAAGCTTTAAAAATAGTAGCTTACCATATTCAGTCTGTTGGTTTGTAAGTTGGGTTTGAATATTCGCAATTCCATTCATAATTTGCGAAGTAATATTACTATTATTTACAGGATTAGTTGTCTGCATAATAGACGCAATAATATCCGTAAACATAATATTCATTTTTTCAAAATCGATTTCAGGATGTTCGTGATAAAAGGCCCAAACTTTGGCACTGTTACACGTAAGAGATGTATTCACAGGTGATGACATTTGTGTTATGTATTTATTTATTATAATATCTTTAAATTGTTTTCTAGTTTAATATTCTATTAGAAAGTTAATCTACAAAATCTTTTTTAAACACTTTTATACTTTTCTAGTTTATGTTTCTACTAGAAAGTTAACCTAGAAAGCCTTTTAGACCC
>Ga0209617_10000263_pt1 | contig 22318 bp, 13 predicted proteins | sample LakEriepJuly2011_2_FD_187459 | JGI IMG/M metagenome (GOLD analysis project Ga0209617, IMG submission 187459) | Freshwater microbial communities from dead zone in Lake Erie, Canada - CCB epilimnion July 2011 (SPAdes) (version 2) | ecosystem: Environmental > Aquatic > Freshwater > Lentic >...
TTTGGAAGCACAGTCTCAGTAAAATATTTTGATTTTGTTAAAGTATTACCATTTATTGCAACAACTCCATCCACGTAATTACTGTTTCTTCTATAATATTCTTCACAAATTATAATGGGAATAAAAGAACATTTCAGAAAACTAAGATTGGGTTCCATAATTGTAAAAGAAAAGGATCCTGTGTTTTTCCATTCAAATATATCATAATGTTCATGTATTAATATAGGCTCCCAAATATACGGTGCTATTTTAACATTTGGATAACTACTGTTTATAACAGAAACAAATTCTTGTTGTATATCATGATGAGGAGAAACTAAAATAGTATGTTGCGTTTTACAATTATAATAGTGATAACCAGCATCCATTTTATGAAATATACATTTCTCAATATCGGCGGTTAGACTGTTACCCAAGTTTAATTTGTAAATATTCGCACCCTTTGATTTAAATACTCCAATGGTATTATCGTCGCACATATAACCCATTTCAATATACGCAAAAATATTGAAAGGATTTGAGAACCACGATTGGAAATCAATAAGCCTATTTTGTTTGAGTATGGTATAATTTTCACCCAATTTTTTTACATTTCCTATTAAAAGATATGGTTTATATCCAATGATCTCAAAAAACCTATAAAATAAGAATATATTTTGATATAGTCCATTGCTAAAAATTCTATCGTCTGAAATTTCGTGAGAAGTAATAAAAATAGGCTTCTCTACAGTTGATTTAATAAAATTGACATATGGTTTATATACTGGTTGGACATCCACTCCTTTTTTTATTTCATTAATCTGATCCATGTTTATCTAATATAATTTATTTTATATATTTTAAAATAGAGATTAAAGATGGATATACCGTCTCCACTTTTTGATATTTTAATGGTAACTGTTGAAACCTTTACCGGGTTATATCCAACTTTTATTAAAATGATTGAAGATAGTATCGAAACAAAAATTTTTATAAGAATTATAGTATTTTTAGGTATAGCATTAATTACAGCAGAAAAAAAAGATATATTATCAGTATGCGAAATATCTTTTACAAATTTTTTAAGATACGCATTTTTGGGTTTAATCAGTTTCGGAACAATGTATTATTCTCAAAAAGGATTAAAAGAACTACCTGTTGAAACAAACCTCACAATACACCGGTCTTTCCCAATAATAACAACAATAATAGCATATAGTCTTCTTGGAAATCACCAGCCAATAGAATATATTCCATTATTTTTATTTGCATATATGCTCATGTTATTTATATTACGACCAAAGAGTGATCATATTAAAAAATTCAAAAAATTATCTCCCGAAAAAAAACAAAAAAAATGGGAAGCATTTAACGGTATTTTTTTCGCTTTCATATTATCATGTATATCATTCATTATATATAGTTTAAAGATTGAATCGTTTGAAACGGGAATAATTAGAACAAATGTAGGAGCATTATTTGTTTTAATATTCTATTTAATTAATTCACAAATAATACCTATCTTTAGTTTCGGCAATACAATAAAAATGATTATTTTAAATTTATGTATGGGTTACTCATTAAATAGAATAAGATCTACGATGCGCGATTCAATACCCGAAGTATATTCTGCAATATTTGTATTTTTGGGAACAAGTATGGCATTTATACTCAGTGAAATTTTTATATTTTTGAAAAGAAAGCCACCTCCAGATTTTGATAAAACAGCGACATAAACGAAAATAACTATTCAAGAATAGAATGTCAACAGGAGGCGGTCTCCTGGATCTTGTAGCAAGAGGAAAAAAGGATACCTTTTTCACCAGTAATCCCAAAGTCAGTTTTATACATAGTGTATATAAACGTTGTGGAGCATTTACACAAGAGATACGATATACCCAACCGCGAAATAATCCAGAATGGGGTCACTGGACAGAATTTGAAATCGAATCAATTGGAGATATAATGAAAAATCCAACACTTTTAATAGATTTACCAAGTTGGTTACCTCCAAAACAAACCGAACAAAATCTTACGTCTATAACAACTGATCAAGACGGTGTTCAATACGGTTATTGTCGAAATATTGGTATTAATATGATAGAAAAAGTACAAATTTTTTCAGATCAAATAATGATACAAGAATATTGGGGACACTGGTTACAATTGCGAATTGCCATGTCAAAAAAAGCCCCTATATATGGTACAATGGCAAATAGAACAGATCCGAAATACATATGTCACGCAGCGACTCCCCCGCGCCTTTATATTCCTGTACCAATGGTCGGCAATCAGGCAAACGACGATCAAGGTTTTCCCATTGTTGCTTTGAAACAGACAAAATTTCGCATTCGTATTTTTTTACGAAAAATAGAAGAGGTGATTGAGGCTTCTGATAAACGAATAAACCCAAATCCATGGGCGAAATCTCTACAACAACAAACACTAACACATAAAACCATTGATACCACAAGCTTTACGAGCCTCCAAAAATACGAAATGAAGTCGCCAATAATTACATTGGAAACAACACAAATATATGTGCCACGTGATGTACAAGAATTATTGAAGAAAACTGTTCTTTCGTTGCCATTTATACAAACACAATTATCAAAATTTACGATAGAATCAAATAAATGGCCACAAACATCAAATTCCACTGTATCAATACCCTACCCATTAGATTTTACAGGTACAATATCAAGACTTATTGTTTTTGTACAGAATGAAGCCTCTATATTGGCAGGACAACAATACGATATATCGGATGCAACAGGTAACGAGTTTTTGAAAACTATACGGCTCAATTCTGGAACTATAGATAGACTAAATACATTTTCTACTAATATTTGGTGTAATGTAGCAAATTATTATAAAAATGAAAGACAACCATGTATAAGCAAAACAAATACAGACCCAGCAAATGTCTATACATTAACATTTGGACAAGATTTATCCCAGCGTCCATTGGGTACATTTAATATGAGTCGCGTGAATAATAATGCCATGTTATATGTTGATTTAGCCCCTATTATGCCAGATCCCCGGACAAATAGCAAAAAGGCATATTTATATGTATTTGCGGAAGCATGGAATGTGCTTGAAATAAAAGATGGTGTAGCCCTTGTGTTATTTGCAGACTAATAAAAACATAGATCTATTTTAAAAGATGTCATCAAATTTGAAGTATATTAAATTAACAGATAATACATTAACAGGCACATTAAATTCAAATGTAACGCGAATAGCGTTTGATACTAGTGGTAATCCGCCGAATATAGCTTTTCAGTATTCTACTACAACGCTTGGATATGAAATTATACCAAATCCGAATGATTCTGGAATATTACAATACAGATATTCTGCAACATCTACAAATACAATATTACAAAATGATTCAAATGGGAATATGGCAATGTATACATCAAGTTTAACAGCAAAAAATATTTCTGTAGGGGATTTAAATATTACTATAAAGAATGGTATCGGAAATGCTATGAGTTTGTATTCCCAACCATTGGGTGCAGGTTATTTAGCAATAAATGATAATACAAGCGAACCACGTATTGCGGCATATCTTTCACAAATAACAACTAAACCAACAATAGAGTTATTATCGGCACCATTAACGGTTGGTACATATATAGATGACACCAAATTAAATACAACAAAAGTATATTTAAATTCCTTAGTTTTTAGCGACGAACCACTTAAAATGTCCGATATAAGTGGTATTGGTGTAGTCACAATGAAAAATATATCTGGTATAAAACAATTATACATCGACGATATACCTATAGGTGGAACAGCAGGAACAACTGGCCCATTTGGCCCAACGGGTCCAAGGGGTATTCCAGGTATTGCTACAAATACGGGCGCAACGGGTCCAACTGGAGAACAGGGAGATCCAGGATTACCAGGCAGTGCTACAAATACGGGGGCAACGGGTCCAACAGGGCAACAACAATTCACTTTTAATTACAAATTGGTTAAATCTACGGATCTAAATACCGGTAGAATGTCGGTTATACAAGATACAAACGATTCACTTTTTAAACGATTGATAACTACAATAAATTTTTCAAATATTGATAATGGAAATACAGAAACTACATCATACTTTAAATATATGCCATTAGGAAGCCATTTACATATATTAGACAGATATAGAGATGAAACGTCCATATATTTAATTGAAAATGCAGTGTTTTTTGAAAGAACCCCCTGCCAATGGCAGTTTGATGTGAGATATTTAAGTGGTCCATCATCAGTATTTACATTAGATAATGTATACAATATATATTTTAATATTGCTGGTCCCCCTTCATCTGGTAATATGTCCGATCAACTTAATTTAAAATGGGGTTTAACACTTGAAGTTAAATATTTAACATTGGATTTACAAGAAACAGGGGGGCCATATAATTTGAATCCCGATCCTTCTGGTGTAAATATTAAATTTGGGGATTATATTTGTTATCCTGGTTCTCTTCTTACCGATGTTTCCGGAGCGGCAATATGGATAACCGGCTTAAATTGTGGAGTAGGCCTTCCAAAATATGTAATTGTGAATAGTTGGGAATCGTTGGCTAATTTTCCAGATTATCCACCAGGAAATGAAGGTTATGTTCAATGTATTATTACACCACCTGCCAATTTATTCAAAATAGGATTTGAATCAACAAATAACCGTCTAATAATTTATAAAACATCCATGGATATTTTTAATATAGACCCACAAGATATTGATATAGCAGCCGGTTATCCGACAACAAATCCGCATGTAACAATATCCATGTATTGGTAAATGCCTATCGGCATCAAAATTAGTTGCCATTAAAGGTAGATAAATTTGGTACTGACCGGTACTTCATAGTATCCCGATATTTCTATTTACTGATCAATAACGAAGTTATTCCAAAGGTATATTTCATAGGACCTCCCTTTTGAAAGTATGTTAAAATTAAGAACATCTTCTATAAAAAGGCAAATCAAATTATATTGTATTATAATACAATATAATTTGATTAGTTCGGAGTAGTATATACAATGAAGTACCGAAGTTAATTGCTCCCCCAAAAAGAGGGGAGCAATTAACTTCGATACTTTCATAGCAGAGGTCGTACAAAATTAGTTGCCTTTAAGGGTGACTAATTTTGATACTGACCGGTAGCGTTGAATTTGTTGTAATTTTATATTTATTATAAATAATGAGTACCCCATTTAATAGTTTGGGTACAAATATAATTCGTATGCCGCAATGTTTTACCGGTCCAACGGGTAAATCGGGTTGCGCCGGTACATCAACAAATACGGGTGCAACGGGACCAATAGGTTTAACAGGTCCCCGTGGTATTCGTGGTGTAGATGGTATTCAAGGTCCAACTGGTCCGTATGGTTATACCGGTGAAAAAGGTGATTCGGGTGATGCTAGAAACACCGGCGCTACCGGCCCTACAGGTCCGCTTGGTTATACCGGTGAAAAAGGTGATTCGGGTGATGCTAGAAACACGGGCGCCACCGGACCAATGGGTGTAGATGGAAAAACAGGTCCCCGTGGCCCACAGGGACCTATCGGGCAAAGAGGGTGTATTGGTAATACAGGTTCAACAGGTTATACTGGTTACACTGGACCCCGTGGCCCGATAGGTTGTACAGGTTCTTCAGGGGAGGCTACAAATACAGGAGCAACCGGCTCTACAGGTTCAACGGGTCCCCGTGGTATTCGTGGTGTTGATGGTAATGTGGGACCTATTGGACCTACTGGTTTTACTGGTGAAAAAGGTGAATCTGGACATGCTACAAATACAGGGGCAACCGGACCCGCTGGACCACATGGTTATACTGGTGAAAAAGGTGAATCGGGTGAAGCATCAAATACCGGTGCAACAGGTGACATTGGCCCTACTGGTCCATTTGGTTATACAGGTCATACTGGTCCAGCAGGAAATTTAGGTCCAAGAGGTTTTATTGGTAAAACAGGACCCTATGGTCCGACGGGTCCTATGGGGCCAAGGGGTTGTTTTGGACCGACTGGGCCAAGAGGTACGTCAACGTATAAAAAAACCTTATCGTATATTCTAAATGATACTAATATAGATTACGACAATGGTTCATCAAGATTATATTTTAATATAAATGCGTGTGATTTTTCAGATGTTACTGAAATTTCGGTTAATGCTGTAGATGCCACAAATATAAGTAAAACATTAGTATTTCAGACAGTAAGTTCTGGTTCATTATTATATTTAACAAGTGTAAATAGCGAACTTATACACATTTACACTATAATTTCTATTACGGATAACAGTCTTATAAGTTCAAGAACAGATTGGACAATTACGGTTACAAATTTAGATAATACAAGTGAAACGGCTTTTAATGGGGAAGTTTATACTTTATGGTTTGTTGGGGGTGGTGGCGGTTCAAACGCGGATTGCTGTGAATGGATTGATATTTATCTTAAAAATCCACCTCCCCCATTGATATACAGTACAATTATGGCAACAAGTACAGAAATATATATTCCATGGTTATATCCAAAACAAACACCATATGGTCATGGATGGTTACCTGATGTAAATGCTATTACTTCAGGTATAAATGTACAAACCGCAAATATATCTACAACATTATTTTCCAAAGTTTCAACAAATTTTATAGATTTTCACAATAATATATCAAATGTATGTTTGGGAGCAGTTTTATCAAAACTTCCAGGAACAAATGGCTTATATAATACTCCGTTTCCGCAATATGGAAACAAAAATGTTTGGGCATGGTGGTATCATGATACAAAGTTGGCAAATATAGTACTATCCCCTACAAATACAATATGGGGTTATTATTCAAATACAAATCCAGAAACATTAAAAAGCATAGCAATATTATCAACTTTTGTAAGTGCCGGCCCGCCTTCAACGGCAATTAATCTTTTAACACAAAATATCACAGAATCGTCATTTGATTTTAGTTATATAACGACAATTCCAGATATTACGGATCCAAATACAAAATTAACAATTAAGTCCTATACATTGGCCTATTTTTCAAATCCATCCGTATATCGTTATACTACATTAAATGACCCTCCTATATCAACGCCACTTACAACATTAACAACACCAAATACAATCCTACAATTGTCAAATTTATATCCGGATTCGCAATACAAATTATCTGTATTTGCTACAAATACAGCAAATTTAAGTTGCCCTCAAGCAGTTAGCACGTATGTATCAACTCTTTATCTCAACCCACCGCCAAATGTGTTATTATTAAATTATCCCGATAGATATTATACTAATGGTACAATTCGTTCAGTTGAAACAGGAATTCAAAAAACACGTGTTGTAAATTCAAATACACCATGGACATCTTATCAACTTAATCCCCGTATTCATAATATAAGTGGAAGAGGTTCAGTATCTTCAAATATAATGAATCTATCTACGTTTTTATCTACTATAAGCACTGTCATTGGTCCGGCAATTAGTTTTGGTGGATTTGGTAAGAGTATTCCGCCATCAACAATTAGAAACAATTTAAATTTGTCTCCAGTGACGATAAATGATATGTATTCGCAACCAGGTTATACAGGATTTTATTTACAGAGTCGTGACGTATTAACAATTAATACACCTGTTTTTCAACCATCCAAATATGATTATATTATAAGTGTCAGTCAAAGCGGTTCATTTATAGATACCAGTAATTTCATGTTCCAATATGATACACCAATTACAACTCCTCCTGTAATAAACTCTCTTGACCTAAGTTTCAAGGTAGCCCCTCCATACATCCCTGTTACAGGAGTAAATGTTTTATATGGACAACCGGTATTTACTATTTCAACGGTCGTATCAAATATGGGTTCATATTATTATAGTTCGCCATTACTAAATTATATAAATAGTATAACAGGAAATCCATCACCATCGGCTTCAACGGACCTTACAAATATAACACCACAACCAATTTTAGGTAAATTGGAGAGTACACTTACAATAGTGAATACACTTACAAGTCAGTCATTAAATAATTTATATCTAAGTTCACTAACAATGTCAATAACTGCAAATAATATATTTATTAGATCTGGCACTTTAACAACAGCCCCAATTCCATGTATTGTAGATGGACCGTCGTGGAATTTAGTGACAAATATTTTAGCACAAACAATACAAATAATTGCGACAAATACGACGGGTTGTCGCTATAAATCGGGTGTTGCAAATACAAATTCAACTGTACCAAATTTTTTATTAAATACGACAACAGATATTTACGATAATAGAATAGACCTAACAACAAACGAAGACTTACAAATATCTAACGGTTTTTTTATAACACCAATGACGCTTCAATCAAAATTTGGATATATTGATTATAGAAATTTCTTCTACGACAAAACTACTAAAAATTTAGTAAATTATACATCTATAACACCATCAACTGTATATAGATATGCCACATTTGTATGGCAAGTACAACCAAGAGTAGCCAATTATTTAAATTTATCATTCAAAATTTTAAATTGTCAGAATATGACTATATATAATACCTTATTAACATGTACAGATTCAGCAAAAACCCCTATAAGAATATTTTATAGAACTGTAGATATGAGCAGCCCCATTCCAACTGGCTTACCAAATATGTCATCTGCCTGGATAAATGGGAACAATTATGGCGGCATTCCAGTTGCTTCAGGATCTTTTCAAAATCCCACCGATTATACTATAGTTCCAACATTATCTGGTTTAGCAGATATAGCGCAAAATGGTTCTTCTTTTATATTGAACGAATCTATACAACCACTCACCGTACCAAATGGTTCATCTATATATTTAATATTAAGAATAGGTCTCCCGTTAAATAAAGATGTATCGTTTCAAAGTGTTACGGGAACAATGAGTTAAGACCAACGCTTACCAAATATCAGTCACTATAATATTTAGTTGCCCTTAAATTCAACTAAATATTGTACGACCTTTGCTATGAAAGTACCGAAGTTAATTGCTCCCCCAAAAAGAGGGACGCATTTAATTTCGGTATTTCATGGTACCCGATAAATTTAAACGCCCATAATCTAAGAATAAAGGGGGACAAATTAACTTCGGTACTTCACGGTATATAAAAATAAATTATGTAATAAGAGATTATGCCAACTTTGATTAATTCTATACCAAATATATTATTTAAAAAATATTCAGGCACAGTTGATACATCAGTAAACAACACAGTAAATCAGGAACCCCCAATTTTAGCAAGTCCTAAAATTATTCCAAGTCTCCAAATTTACAATCAGGAAATTCCTAAAGAGGCGCCGACTAATTTAGTATTGGATTTAACACCGCCCCCAACCGCCGCCCCCTATATCGTTGGCCTTGATACAGATAATAAATTAAGTTTGTTATGTGAAAAAAGGGAATATAGTTCTACACATCCATGGATTGTAAAATATACGAATGTTAAATTATCAGATTTTGCGTTAGTAAATGGATATTCATATAAATTTGCTGGAACAAATCCACAAGTACCTTATTTGGGAATAACAAATTTATTATCACAGATTATTCCATTTAATTACGATCCTGCCCTTTCATATCAGTATTATGTAAATATATGGAACGGTAATGATTTTATATCAACTAAATGTGATAATATAGTAAACCCTTGGATTTTAGACATAGATGCCGGTTATCTTACTTTTTTTAGTGACCAACCACAATTGGCATCGCCAAAAATCACTTTTTGGCGATATGAAGGAACCATGGGCCTTCCCTCTTCTGGGGGAACAGTTGTTGAAAAGGAAACATTGACATATTATATTAAATATCGTCCATTAACCGTACCAAGAACACAAACATTGAATGAAAATATAAACATAAATAGCAATTATATAAGTAATGCTACACATATTGATATTAATATAATAGATCGCACAGGATTTAGTAAAAATAACATATTATCGTTATTGAATCCGGACGATTTTATATATATAACAACCGGTTCGTCTGTATTTATACATATATTCAAAATACAATTTATTACAAACAATCAAAAAAACGGTCAAAATGATTGGTCGTTTATAGTTGAACCTTTAAATCCACAAGACGGTTCTAATGAGACTCCGTTCCCAAGTCAAGTGTATAGTATTTATTTTGATATGAATAGCAATAGAATTCCAATAGCAAAATTCAAGTTTTAGACATTTTAACTTCGGTACTTCATGATATGACTAATGAAATATAAATGTTAATAAATATTTCAAAAATTAAAAATAATAGTGAAATTATAACACGACCCATATATATATTTTATAATTGATAGCGCGTATCGTTAAGTCTTTCGGTTTCTATGAGACTTTAGACCACAGGATCTCCCGACGAGATGCCAGTGATTTTATCAACATTAGGCCTCCAACTAGTTGACACAACTAGTGGAAGCGGCTCCCTTGTCCTACCTGAAACTACATTCATTGTAGGCAAGGGTATAATTTTTAAAGACCAGACCTATAATTTCGATAAGTCATCTCTCACAATTAAGACTTCCGGCACTGACCGGTTTGAGAATGGTAAAGATAGCCTGGTTTTAGATTCTAAAGGACAAACGCTTTCACTTTTAGCAGACGCAAGTGGTGTATGGTATGATATAAATAGATCGGATGGCAAATTTTTTGCTGTTTCTACAAATACTCTAACAGCGCAGACAATTAATAAATATCCATTCCCCGGCAATAACGTTACGTATATCCATTCCAATACATCTATTTCTACCCATACAACATTATCAGTAAATACCCAAGTAGCCCTCATATCTACATATGGAAATACCACTTATCCACCTCTTATTTATTTAGATCCAGATAAGTTTAACGATGGACAAATGTTATATATTAAAAATATTGAAGGTGGTTCAGTATGTAATATTAGCAGTTTGCGATCAGAAATAGATAATTTAAATAAAAATAAATTAGAACTCGGTTCAGGAGAGTCGGCACATTTTACATTTCATAATAAAAAATGGTATCCCGTGAATACGCCACCACCACCACCTATTATTACAAAAATCTATAATTTGGATATATTGGAAGAATATGATGAAGCAAAGCATATATTATTAACAAATCCAAATACAATATTGCGAACTGCATGTCCAAGAAGATATTTTTTTGTTCTCCCGAGAAGCCCATATAAATTTCATACTTATACAATTCAACACACAAGTTTTAACAATTTGGTCATCAATAATCCCGACACTTATGAACAAATAGTTGTGATGTGTCAAGAGAAAATTACAATTGTTAAAAATGATTCCGAATATACTACTATTTACGGTCAATAAAAAATCTCATGACATGTGTAAAATTCCATGTCATTTTAAAAATTCTCATGACATGTGTAAAATATGATGACAGGTATAAAATCCCATGATTTTTTAAACAAGGGGGCATATTTTTTCCACCATGGTGAAAAAAATATTCGTATAAAATATAAATCAGATGTCAACAGGAGGATCTGGTGCGTCTGGAGGTTCAGGAGCAGCTCATCCAGGAGACGTATATATAAGTTCGTCTATTGATATTAGCGGTGTACCATTAAATATGTTTGTTCTAAGCGGTACAGATTATTATAATTTTATGCAAACATTTATAGCAGTTCTTTTATCACAATCTTATGTAAAAACCGGCACCAGTTGGCCACCGGTTGGTGTAACAGAAGAAATGCCCGAAGCCAAAATAATAAATAATATATCTTTTACTCAATATACCGATTTTATACATAACGATCCTAACAAACCAGCGTGGAAGAATAGTAATCAAACCGGATATTTTATATCTAAAACACTGTTACTTAAAAAGGGCAAGAAAAATTTAAAAAATGCCCCAACGACCGAAACTATTACACCAGATGGTGGTCTTCCATTTGAAATCCAAATACGTAATCACAATGATCCGGTTGATACAAATACGAACACTTCACTACTTACATCTGTACCAACTATCCAACAAGTAGATTACATGTTATATTATTTGGCAAAAGTCGGTTACAGGTCGCCAGCCGATTTACTTAGAATACAAAACGCCTTTATAAGTTCATATAAATATATTAAACAAATTGACATAAGCCCTACATGGTTAACTATAAACAATCTAAAAGATCTAATTATTTATTTCACCCCCCCTGTACAAATAGGCATCAATACAGCAAATTGTAGTGGATATAATATTCCTGGTTCAGACAAACGCACAGCCATTGCCGTTTTACATGACAGAGTTGAATGTATTGAATCGGTAATAAATGGCATTAATGTAACGACAACAGGATTATTTCCACAGTATGTAGCATATGATCATGGTCTTGGAGATTTGACGAAACAAACTAGTATTGATAATTTTCCTTCAACACCCGTTGATTGGAGAACTTGGTATTTAGATAATAAGAATAATCCAAGTTCAACTGAAGGAAGAAATAACAGTATGCCGACAAATTTAGTAACTTGGCTCAAAGAAGGAAAGGTTTTAATTTTTAAAAGCCCTCTTGGTGCCGGTACATTATCTATATATTTTGCCGATTTCCCTGTAAGTATAGATGAAGTATCGGGTTCCGATGATGGTAATAATAACCTGGAACCTAAAGATGGTACATACCTCCGTTTATGTAATGGAAATAATCCATATGATGTTCGTATAAATGAAAATAATGGGGGAAGTGCGTACGATGATAGATTTATCTTTTATGACAAATATTATAGGGTTTTAGCAAATATCACTCCTGGCGAATCTGTGCGTGTAACATGGTGTGCGTCCTTGCCCCAGCCATCATGGGTGTCAATTGTAGGAACTTAAATAATAGAATTTTATGTATTGTATTCTATTGATTACTAATTATATATAAATACTAGTACCGATCAGTATCAAATTTAGTTGCCCTACAAGTCAACTAAATTTGATACTGGCCGGTATTCTAAAATATTTATTTTCCAACCTTTCTTGTGCGAATTCGCGCTTTTACACTTTCGGATAACATTTCTATAGACATTGCTCCGATACGTTGGTTTGGTTCTTTGTATTTTAAGCCAAGAAAGGCAAATATTTCCGCTTCAAATCTCATTTTAGGTACAGATTTAGCATCACCAACTTTTCCTGTGAGTTTCATTGCATGTTCATTCAAAGTATATCCTAATTTCAAAGCATGTTTTCTAAAAGCGACATTAAAATCACCAGAACCAGTAAAATACAATAAGGCAAAGGGAAATTGTTCTTTAGGAACAACAAGTAAATCTAGTCGTCTAGCGACAAGTCCAGGTTTTAGTTTTACTACACTGAGACATTTGTGTTCTCCTTCTGCCAATACTTCAATCATATATCCCATTTTTTGTAATCTACATACAAATGTACTAAACGCAAGTTTCTGATCCCCTTTTTCATCCATGGTAATTAACATGTCAATATCACCTGAACTTTCGGCGCCTCTTCTATATGAACCAACAATTGTGCCACTCATTGAATCATCAAGAGCCTCTAATAGAAGTTTTTCATGTTTTTCCATCTCTTTGCGTGGTATTCTTTTTAGAATATCATCGTAATATTGTAATCCTATTTTCTGTTTATCATTTAATAAGTCAGGGTTTTTGGTTAATTCGTCACGTAGTTGTTCAATCGTTTTGATTCCTATTTCAATCAATTCTTTTGCTTTCACATTTCCTATACCATATACCCCCATGAGAATATCAAGAGCATCCATTTGTAAATTTTTTTTTGCCACTTCGGCTGCAACTAATCCTCCAGTTTCTAAAATTTCCTTTACATTCCTTTTAATTTTTTCTCCAACGCCAGGTATAGCATCAATATCTTCTAATTTTTCTATTTTTAAATCTGTAATTTTGAGTTCTTCAATCACTTTATTATAAGCACGGGCTTTAAAGAATTCTTTAGCGGCCAAGTCCCGTTTTTTTATAATTGTTAAGGCTTCTATAATCTTGTGTTTGATGTCGGGCATTTTATTTATATACATATAAAATAAATAAATCAATTTTTTACATACCGAACGGTATCAAATATAGTTGGCTTTAAGGGTAACTAAATTTGAACGACCTCTGCTATGAAAGTAGCGAAAGTTAATTGCTCCTCAAAAAGAGGGAGCAATTAACTTTGGCACTTTATGGTACATAATATGTTTATTGGATAATAAAAACGTATAACAAACTTATATTTGAAATAAATCAAACACTTGACATATTTCAAATAGAAACACAAAAAATTGAAATCACATTTAACTAATTATTTTTATTAAGTGTTATCCTTTAGCATAAAAAGCTATAATCGCACACGCAAGAATGCCCCGCAAGTCTGTTAATAAGAATTCTGTTGTTGAACCTGTTCCAGTGGATCAGCCTGTTGTACTGGAACAGCCCGTTCCAGTGAATCCACATGTAGTTGATGTATCGGCTGATAAGAAGGTAAATAAGCCCCGTGTACCCAAGGAGCCAAAGGAGCCAAAGGAGCCAAAGGTACCCAAGGAGCCAAAGGTACCCAAGGAGCCAAAGGTACCCAAGGCACCCAAGGAGCCAAAGGCACCCAAGGAGCCAAAGGAGCCAAAGGCACCCAAGGAGCCAAAGGAGCCAAAGGAGCCAAAGGCACCCAAGGAGCCAAAGGCACCCAAGGAGCCAAAGGCACCCAAGGAGCCAAAGGCACCTAAGGAGCCAAAGGCACCCAAGGAGCCAAAGGAGCCAAAGGCACCCAAGGAGCCAAAGGCACCCAAGAAGACAAAGGAGGAGGTCTCAAATGCTCTTGAGCCAGTGGATTCTACCTTAGAAAAGGACACACCAACTATGTACGAACTTACTCAAGTTGAAGGCACCTTCTTTATGGTTCATAGAGAGACAGGCAAGACTTACCGCGCAAACCTTGATAAGGAGGACGATGATCGTGTAATTCTGGATGAGCAAGTCGGTGTCTTTGATAAGGAATCAGGTGATATTCTACCTATATTTGATGATGAATAAACAACTATAATAAATAAAAATAAATAAAAAGACAAACCAAAAATTTTTTCAGTTAAAATAATCAGTAAAATCTCATTAAATTTTATTGATTATAAAGCACTTATATCTCTCATACACCAATTTCGCAGCGCTCCGCCAACATTATCTCTTGAGACATAGACATTTTGCGCATTCTTTTTGTATCTCTCGAATGGCTTTTTATGAGTTTTTCGCGTTGTTTTTGCGTATTCACTATCCGTTTCTTTGCTTCCTTCATATTCTTATTTTCAAGTTTCCACGCCTCTTTATATGTATCTGATACCCGTTTTTGACACATTTTGACATCTTTCACCCGCTCATACATCTCATTACACTCTTTCAATTTCCCTTCTTCTGTTGTATTAATAAGTTTAATCTGATTATCAATATATTCTATAGTTTTGCTTAATCCGTTTTCTTCTTCTACTAAAAGATTAATGTTTTTGTTTAATTCGTCGTCGCGCCCATCATTTTCAAACCCAGAAATGGGAACAATCACATCGGCAAAAACGGGTTGAGCAAATTGCGAAGGGTCGGATTCCCTGTTGAGATAAGAAATATGACCGGCAATATCATCCATGTATTTTTTAAGTCCCTCCTTTGTAAATCCTCCATCAGCATCCATATATTTTTCTATAAAAGAAGGCAATTCATTGGGCAACTGTTCAGATTTCGGCCTACATAAATTCAACAAATTCATTAATTCCATGGGGGTTTCGTTGTATGGTGTAGCAGTCATCAACAATACACGCGCCGAATCTCTGCCACTAACTTCATACGAATTTTCCAGAGCCTTTTTAAATGCCCCAACATCAGGCTTTTCTGCTCCTTTAAAATCGGACGCGTACAATTTATGTGCTTCGTCAATTATAATGAAAGTTTTACGTAAAGGGTCTTTTTTACCATTCCGTGAAACAAGTAGATTATATAGGGGATTTTTCGCTTGAACCAGATTACTAAATTGTCTATATGACATTGGGGGCAACCACTGTTGTTGCATTTTATGCATACGCATTTCAACATCATTAGCAGTTATTTTCCCCTCTTTTACTTCTTTAGAAATTTCTGCATGACATACCTGATCAAACATATTTTTCCATATATCACCTTTCAGCGTATGTCTTGTTACCCACAAAATAGTGTATCCTGCCGGTTCCCATTGTCTAGACGCAACAGCAATAGCGCTACAGGTTTTACCTGTACCCACACTGTGCCATAATAACATTCCTTTAATGGGACTTTGTACAGTAAAATACGAACTCAAAAAAGATTGTGTAGGAGTATAATCTACTAATTTTAATCCCCATGATACATTCTTTTTACGAGTTTGGGTTTTTTTAGTTTTTGGTGTAACGATTTTTTTATTAGTCCTACTTTTAGAACCACCTTTAGAACCACATTTATTTATTACTTCTTGTTTATCCCATTTCATATTATCAAACTGAGAAATTATATGTTGTCGCAAACTAAACCATGACATTTTCCCGTTCTTTAAATAGGTCTTTTTAACCTTAGTCGGTTTTCTTATAACAAGCATATTTGTATCCATGATGAATTTGGGAACAATTTTTTCAGGACTCATTCTGTTAGGAGAAAAGGGGACTAACGCCAATTGCTTATAACAATCAGGAGGCACAACAGGCTCACAAGGATCTGATGATATATCTGTTATAGATTCTGGCTCTTGTACATTTTTAATGATATTTAAAATTTTGGAACGGGTTTTTACACTTTGTAAATTGGGTCTTAATATAGGATCATCTATTTCAATAGACTCTGATGTTGAAACTAAATCCACATCTTCTTCTTCTTTTTCTTTACTAATTACAACTTTGATATGTGGTAAAATCCCAGATTTATGTATTTCCTCTGTTAACGGTTGATCAACGGCAGATAAAATAGACACGTCGTTAATTGCTTTTGTTATTTTATGTAATCTAGTATCTAGTCCCTTTAATTCTAATGCAATATCAAATAAATTTTTGGCTTTCAGTGTATCATGCAGTGCCTCTGGAATGTTTTGACTATACTTAAAAACCTGGAGAGGCCACCCTTTATTAGGTATAAAATCAAGACCTTTTTGACCACACAATCGTGTGGCTCTACCCAATGCTTGTGTCATATCTGCAGAAGTAATTAGGGGTTCAAATAAATGAACATATTTAATATCAAATAAATCAACACCTTCTTTAAAACCACTATCTAATACTATAATACGGCAATTTTCCCCATATATATTATCAGGGCGCTTATTGAACATACTTAACACATTTTTCTTGAATTGAAGGCTAAACGGCGCTCTCCATAGTGGCGTTGAACACAAAATCGCAAAATTGTCGCCTTTTTGACCTTTCGGTAAATCAATAGCAATATCTGGTTTCATATTACCTCTATATGTTTTACGCATTGTCGGTTTTACAACTAAGTTCCAACCTTTAGCAATTAATCCGGCTGATATTATTTTTGCTCCATAACCAAACAATTTAATATCACTGAAAATAAAATGTTTAAAAGTTTTACCATGCATAATTTTATCATTTTCATCAAGTGCTTTTATATTTTGTAGCAATGCCTCCAATTTCGGACTAGCTATAGGTATTAGTGCATCCGTTTTAGCAGGATTAAATTGTTTTTTATCAAAGCGATTTTCTGGTAACATTTTGCTCCAATTACTAATTTGGCGAAGACATTCAAGTTTACGTGTATTGGGCTTATATGCCGGTTCATGCTCCTCTACCGGTTTGTTTTCCCGAGTTGACGAATGACGTTTTACCTTTTTGAAAATTTTTTCAAACTCACTTTTACGTTCGCTTTTAGAACTTGTATTGTTTCTTCTTTTAGAACGTGTATTGTTTTTCGTAACAACGGCAGGAACACTACAAAATTTTTTATCAGCCATACATTCGGTTACTTCACCAATAAAACGACCTGAACCCCCTTTATCAGGATGGTGTTTCAATAACCATTTACGTGTATCTGCCTTATTATATAAATTTTCTTTGCACATAATCGCATTACATCTGGCCTCTTCAGCTTGATCGTTCATTCGTTAATATATATTCATATTTTTCTTTGTTAAAATTAAGGGAATGAGCCAACCTAGACAAATAATACAAACATATAGGGTAATCACGAATGATTTATGGCTTAAAAATGTAGATGGTTCCGTCCCACGCGCCAATTTGGCCATTTTTACAGACGGTAATGGAGGGACTTATAAAACTGATTTATGTGGAAATATACCTTCGCCGGGAATAAACATGATAGAAATAACAAATAGTGGTAGCACAATTATGGCAGATTTATCATTTAACAAACTCTCATTCACATATGGTTCAGGTATGAAGATAGTTAAGGATAATTTAATCCCAAATAATTTAATATTTGAATCTGGAATTACATCGTCGTTTGTAAGTGTAAGTACCCCTAATGGAATAGTTTATGCCGATTCACCAGAAGCACAACTTAATATTATTCCTGATTATGGTGCGTATGTATACACAAGTACCAATTCATTACATATTGGTGCATATCCAAGTTATAATTCATTTCAAATAAATAATACGACTGTAAAAGCAACAACAACATTATCGACGCTTATTTTTAAAGAGGGTTCTGGTATAGCCCTTACACAAAGCACAAATACTATAACAATTGCCACCGATAGAGAAAGCACATTAAATAAGATTACTCTAGGAAACAATTCGGTTTTTGATTTTGCGGATAAATTTAATAATCTTAATTATTTCACAAGTGGGCCACTTTCTCTTGAAAAAACAGATGTAAATACCCTTACATTTAATTGTAATGCAATCTCTGAAATTTCCACCCCTGCAGGAGTGATTAGCGGTACATCCACGTTACGTTTTATTCCGCAATATGGTTTATCAACATCAATTGTTAATAACTCTCTAATATTAAATGTTGATTTGCCCCAATCTATAACAACTATATCTACAACTTCAGGCACTTTAGCAAATTATAGTACAATAAATTTATTAGAGGGTGATGGCATTAAATATTCTACAAATTCAAATTTTCTAACTATCCAATTAGATAAACCCTATTTTTCATATGTTTCTGCATCAGGAACAAGTACTATATCAGCATCTATAACAAATAATTTAAATCTTATCGCAGGAGATAGTATAGTATATAGTACATTTAATAGTTCTCTCAAGATAGATACAACCGATTTTAACACTATAAATGTTAAAGATCAATCTACAATATATGCTTCGTTAACAAATAAATCACTCAATTTAAGTACTATAGGTGATATAAATATTTTAACAGATCCAATAACAAATACTCTCATTTTTCAGGCAACTGCGTCTGGTATATATCCATATACCAAAATTAATATATATAATTCAACAAATATGTCTGTATCAACCTCAATTTCTTCTAGTATTAATGATGGCGGGTCTATAAATTTACTATATGCCCCCCCTTTTACAATATCAACTTTAGGAACAACGCCGGATTTTATTAAGTTAGGATTTGATATGCAGAGTCTTTTATCATCTATGTCAGACTTGCAGACATTATATATTTCTGGGAAAGCAGCAATTACAAATGTGGGTACAGTAACAAACCCATTTATTGAAATGTATGGTGACCATATTCAAACTTCAAATTTAAAAGTGAACAGTATATCAGATCCATTTAAATTTGGCGATTTTATAAAATTTGATTATACATCCTCTATCATGTACACATATGGAACAATGGTTGCAGATAATTATGCAACTTTTTCAGATTCTTCACTTAAGAAATTCAACAGCGAAATTAAAATTTCAAAAGAACAATTATCAAAATTAACCCCATGGCGTTTTGATTGGATATCAAACGGAAAAGCCGATATTGGATTTGCTGCCGAAGATGTTGAAAAAATAGCACCCGAAGTAGTAAAATACACACAAGACGGAGTTAGAATGGTTGATTATAGTCGTTTAAGTGTTTTGGCAATTGCTGCATTAAGAGATACAACTGAAAGAATAGAAAAATTAGAAAAGGATATGGAAAGGATAAAGTCCATTTTAGAAAACAAAATACAATAGACATGTCATTTTTGTACCACATGGTACCGGTCAGGATCAAATTTAGTTTCCTTTAAAGGCAACTAAATTTAATCTACCTCTGCTATGAAAGTACCGAAGTTAATTGCCCCAAAAAAGAGTGGGAAGCAATTAACTTCGGTACTTTCATAGTACTAACCAGTAGAAACTTTATATTATTAAATTTAATCTATAAAATTGAATTTAATAATCTGTTAATTATACAACAAAATGGAGAAACAGATAGAAAACTTTTATAAATCTTTAACCGAAAAAGAGCGGGAGGCACATGAAATTGCGGCAAAAATGCTAGGTTCATCATATATTGTAGTGAAAACCCATTCATTTATAAAATGGCAGAAGACGAATGGGAAGACGACGGAACAGAAGAAGTAAATTTTAATTTCTTTAACCAACATCTTAAGTCTGAGTTTAATTCTGTTTCTATAGTTTCGTTTAATTTTGTCAAAGACCACCAACCCACTTCGCTTATTTCTTTTACATTCACCTTTTCCGTGTTAAATGACGTAGCCAAGCAAATGCCGGAGAAATATAATCTTTTACCGATTCGTTTTGGTTTATTGCCATTTTCTAATATATAATCTTTATTTGGATGTAGTCCAGTTTCCTCCCAACATTCTCGTATAGCCGTGTTTAAAGGGACATCTTTGTCCTTTTTTTCAGGATGACCTTTTGGGAATCCAAGGCGATTTGAACGTGTATCACGAACTAGAAGAACTTCACCATGTGAATTTATGAGAATTAGACCTGCTCCAATATACATGTCTTGGGGTTGTTCTAATATTCTATATATTTTGTTCTTATTTACTTTAAACGCAATTATATCAATTCAATTTTTCAATATTGATCGGCACCCTTCCAAGGGGTTTACCATGAAGTGACGAAAGTTAATTGCTTCCCAAAAAAGAGGGGGCAATTAACTTTCAGTACTTTCATAGGAGAGGTCTAACAAATTTAGTTGCCTTTAAATTTAATATCCCGGAATTAGTTTTACCCATGGTAAAATTAAATATAAGCATAAACTATATATTTATAGTTTATTTCACATATGCGTATACAGGTACCTCTGTACGTCTACACACACTGATTAAAATGGCGAAATCTAAATATGCGGAAATTTCGGCATTATTGTATATTTTCATAATTAAACATGGAACTGGATTTCCCTAAAACATTTAGAGATTCAGAAGACAAAATAATATTTTATAATATAATAAATGTAAATAAATCAATAATTCTTATATGTCCAAATAATATAAAATATAAAGATGTTACTATTAAATATAAAGCAAATAATTTAAAATGTTTACAGTCAATAAAATCAAAAAGAAAAAATGGTATAATTGTTATATTTTACGAACTTATTTCAGATGAAGAATATAATGATATAGAAGTTACATATGGAAATGATACAAACAGATATAATGTATTTAATCGCAATATGATTCATAAAAGTGATATTGGTATAGTGACTTTTTTAGAGAATGTGGATTTATTTTTACCATTTTATAATTATTATAAAGAACAAGGTATTGAAAAATTTTATATATATAGTAACAATAAATATATAGACAATATTATGGATATACTTGACACGAAAGGTGTCACAATAATAAAATGGGATAATACAATCGAAAACAATGCGAATATAATATATCAAAATGACGCATTATATAATTTTGGAGGAAATCACAAATATTTATGTTTTTGTGATATAAATAATATCTTAAAATCTAAAAATAAATCATTGAATAATCTTATTAAAAGTAATAAAGATATTTATATATTTCACAATAAATGGGCAGATACTTTAGATGGAAATATATTTAATAATATATATTGTAAAATAAAAATAGATGACACTTTATTTGAACAAAACAGTAATTATAATATAAGAAAAATAATTAAATCAAATATTGTGAAGTTAATAGATTTATATTTAGAAGATAATATATATAATATATCTAATCCAAATATAGAAAGAGGGCACATAAACTATAATTTTTATAAATGGGCAAAAAAATACAATGATAAGACTGATATTCAAACAAGTGCAGAATGTATTATAAATACATCTTCTGAAGATTTATTATATGAAGATATGTTTGTACAAATACAAGAACAAGAACTACAGCAACAGCAACAGCAACAGCAACAGCAACAGCAACAGCAACAGCAACAGCAACAGCAACAGCAACAGCAACAGCAACAGCAACAGCAACAGCAAC
>Ga0209617_10000264_pt1 | contig 22317 bp, 13 predicted proteins | sample LakEriepJuly2011_2_FD_187459 | JGI IMG/M metagenome (GOLD analysis project Ga0209617, IMG submission 187459) | Freshwater microbial communities from dead zone in Lake Erie, Canada - CCB epilimnion July 2011 (SPAdes) (version 2) | ecosystem: Environmental > Aquatic > Freshwater > Lentic >...
CCCGGCACGACCGGGGCCCGGTGGAATGCCCGGGAGAGCCGGTGTGCCAAGCTTTGGAGTGTTCCGCCACTGAGGCTGGCCGCCAACACCGCAGTCAGCAGGGCCACAGGGAGGGTAAAGTCTCTGATTTGCCGGCCTATCCGTAGTGGGGACGGCTTCGGGTTGCTGGCCTGCATGAGCAGGACCAAGGGAAATGCGGCCACAGCAAAGTGAGCGAGCGCCAAGCTCAGTCGAATCGATGGGTCCAGCCCGAATACCGGGTGGGTTGCCATCCAGGCTACCCCCGCCAGGAGCGGGAAGAACAGGGCTGCCTGTTGGTTCAGCGCCCGACGACCACCAGTTTCAAGGGCGCCCAACCACTGATCGGCCTTGAGTTTGGCCAGATGAGGATCAGCAAAAAGTGTAAAGAACACGATGAAGAAAACGGTCCAACCGGTATAGTTTCTTTCGTCTCCACCCATCCAGGCCCGCACCGCTTCGTTGATTCCGGCCAAAGTGAGAATGCCAGCGACCATCCATTGGTAGGTCAGTGCCCAACGCACGAGGGACCGGTAGAGCGGGGAGACGTGTGTCTGGATGGGCGGCGGTTGGACTGGGGCTGGCGTGGCCGGGGCGCTCAGCGCCTCGACACGGGTGCGGAACTCGGTGGCGGTCGGGAAGCGGAGCTCGGGCGCCACGGCCAGTGCTCGTAAGACCACCTCGTCGAGTCGGACATCGATTTGAATCTTCCGTGAAGGGTTGGCTAGGGAGGCTCCGGGAGGCTCGCCGGTGAGCAGTTCGTACAGCACCACCCCCAGTGAGTAGATGTCGGCGCGGTGGTCGACCGGGCCGCGGGCGCGATGCTCCGGGGCCATGTACTGCGGGGTGCCGGCGGCCGAGGCTCCGAGGGTCTCAGGGCCGCTTGCGCCCGCAGGCGGGGCAGATGCGGGCACCTTGTCCGCTGCGGCTGCATCGGGGCCTCCCGCCGTCGCAGACCCCATCAGCTTGGCAATGCCGAAATCGGCGACCTTCACTCGTCCCTGCTGATCAAGCAGCAAGTTCTCGGGCTTGATGTCGCGATGCACGACACCGTGGTCATGGGCGTATTGGAGCGCCTCGCAAACCGGTGGAACAATGGCCAGAGCCTGTTCCGGGGTGAATCGGCCGGCCGTCATCGCCTGGCGCAGGTTGACCCCGTCGACGTATTCCATCACCAGATGGTAGAATCCGCCCGACTCGCCGAAGTCGTGGATGGTGACGATGTTCGGGTGGTTCAACGAGGCCAGCGTCCGGGCCTCGGCGGTGAAACGCTCGGCGAAGCCCGGGTCGGTGCTGCGCTCGGGAGCCAGAATCTTTAGCGCTACGAACCGGTTGAGAGCTTTCTGCCGAGCCTTGTACACCACGCCCATGCCGCCGCGGCCGAGGCACTCAAGGATTTCCAACTGAGGAAAGTGCGGGGCCAGGGCCGCCGGGCTGAGGGGTTCAGAGGGTGTTGGGGTTGTCCCACCCGGTTGCGTGGGGGCCATCGCCGCCGAGAAGAGGCATCGAGGGCAGGGGTCGGTTCCGGAAGCCGTGCTCTGAGGCACACCGCATCGGGGGCATGAGGGGGTGCCAGACTGGGAACTGTTCATACATCCGAGTCCTGACGCAAAACCGCCGAAGGGTTACCGGGATTCATCGACTTTCTTTCAAGGGCCGCAAACAGCGCCTGGAGCTCCGATTCAATTCCCTCGGGATGCTCCAGGGTGGCGGCGATCTCGGCACGCAGCTGGTGACGGAATCGCCGCCGGAGCCGGTGGATCGCCACCTTGAGGGCCGTCTCGTTCATTCCGGTGTTTCGTGCCAGTGCGCTTTGGTCTCCATGCTCGGCGTCTCCGGTGAGCCATGGTTTGGCGTGTTCAAACAAAAGGCCTTTGCCCTCTTCGATGCATTCGTGTCGCAGGGCTTCCAGGCTTCGTCGGAGCACGGTGAGGGCCCATTGCCGGTCGTAGGCCTCGTCCGGCGAAAGTTGGGTCGGGTCTGAGATCGATCGGGATGGGCCGTCGTCGGTCGCATCCAACGGCGCGTGCTCTGCGCCTGCTCCGCGCTTGAGACGCCGGGCGGCCTCACGCTCATGGGCCACGAAGTGCTTCAGGGCCGCAAGCAGGTAGGACCGGAAGCGGCCACGTTCTTCGGTCGCTTGGGCGATGGCCCCGCCGGCCAGCAGCCGGGCGAAGAATGCGTGGGAGAGTTCCAGTGCCGCGTCCGGGTCCGACGCCGTTCGAGTGCGCCGCAAGAAGGCCGTCACTGGTTCGTAGTATGCCGCGCAGAGCTCCGACAGGGCGCGTTGGCCCTCGGGCGAATCTAGTTTAGCCCGCCTGACCTGTGTCCAACGGGTCTCGCAGAATTGGGGGCCAAGCATACTACGCCACCGAGCCCTCAGGCCAAGTGCTCTGCGAGTTGGCCGGTGGTCTCTCGGAGACGTTGACTGAGGAGTCGCGCGATTCGAAGCAGGAATTTGGCCGCCAGTTTGGGTTGGCTGTCGAGAAGCCGGTCGAACTCGCTGCGTTGCAGGATGAGCAGCCGGACTTCGGTGTCGGCTACCACCGTGGCCGAGCGAGGTTCTCGGTTGAGGACCGACATTTCGCCGAAGGCTTTGTCTTTGCCGAGGCGACCGACCACCGACTTAGACCCGTCCGAAGAGGATTTTTGGACGCTCACACTTCCTTCAATGAGGATCCCCATGAAGGAATCCGTGTCGCCTTCCTTGCACAGGACCGTTCCAGGACCACCGGAGCAGGCTTTCATGTATTCAGCCAAGAGCATCAGGTCGGACCGGTTGAAGCTCAGCGACCAGGCCGACTGCTCCAACAGGTCGGCTCGTTGCTGATTGGTCCATTCGAGAATTTTGATGGTTGGTGCAGAAGACATAAAGCAATATATTTATTATTATAAAGCAACAAAGACCAAAATACCGATGTTTTTAGGTAATAAAACAACACATCAAACAAATTTTGATGGGTCTGTTGTAGGAGTTGCATGACGACGCAGGTTTATCGTCAGTACGGTCGAAGGCTGAAGCGAAGAATGCAGTTGGGTAAGATCATGGCCTTCATTCGAAAGTATCAAACCCGTTGAGTGACCTTGATGCTCAGCGATTTGACGGATGCCACCCAGTTCAAGCAGCGAAGCGAAGACCCCAAAATAAATTGGACTGGCCCCCTCACCGTTAATTCCCAACCCCGACTGTCGAAAACCTCAGCTAGGGCGGGATTCAGGTCGCAGGGTATCCCCAGACATCTGAGCTTGGCGCGAGCCCCGCTTTTTCTGTCGGGGAGTCGACGGTCCTGCTGGCGAACGCGCGGTCCTTCGGGCAATCTTGGCCCGAATCACTTGACTATGAAGTCCCACTATCGCCTTGCCGTGCTCCTGGCCCTGGCTGGACGGGCCCTCGCCGCCGAAACGGCCGTGCCCACCCACCTGCTGCAGTTGGCCGATCCTAACCTCGAGGTCACCGTCTGGGCCTCGACTCCAATGCTCAAGAACCCGACGAACCTCGACTTCGACCCTCAGGGGCGGATCTGGGTGGCCGAAGGGGTCAATTACCGCGGCCACTACAACCGTCAGCCGGCTGGCGATCGCATCGTCATCTTGGAGGATTCGGATGGGGATGGCGTGGCCGATAAGCAGAGCGTGTTCGTTCAGGAACCAGCGCTCCGGGCTCCCATGGGCGTGGCGGTCATCGGCAACAAGGTGGTCGTTTCGATGGCTCCGGATGTGATCGTCTACACCGACGTCAATGGCGACCGGAAGTTCGATCCTGCGGTCGATAAGCGCGAGGTGATTCTCACTGGGTTCCACGGCAAGAGCCACGATCACACCATTCACAGCGTCACCGTGGGTCCCGATGGACAGTGGTACTGGAACGCCGGCAACTGCGGAGCGATGTTTACCGATCGTTCGGGCAAGACCTTCCGCATTGGCAGTGCCTACAGCCCCGGCAATGCGGAGTTGGGCTGGAACCCGACGCAAATCGCGGGGCAAAGGAGCGACGACGGCCATGTGTGGATCGGGGGCTTCGCCGCCCGCATGAATCCTGATGGATCGGGCGTTCACATCATCGGTCACAATTTTCGCAATAGCTACGAGCAGACGGTCACCTCGTATGGTGATGTCTTCCAGAACGACAACGATGATCCTCCGGCGTGCCGCACAGCCTTCTTAATGGAGTACGGCAATGCCGGCTTCTGCTCGCTGGACGGCCAGCGCTCCTGGGGTGCTGATCGGCGTCCGGGCCAGAGCACGCCGGTGGCCGAGTGGCGTCAGGAAGATCCTGGTTCGATGCCTTCGGGGGATGTCTACGGGGGCGGATCGCCCACGGGCATCGCTTTTTACGAGGAGGGTGCCTTGGGCCAAAAATACCGGGGATTGCTGCTGAGCTGCGAACCCGGCCGCAATGTGGTCTTCGGCTACCTGCCTAAGCCGGACGGAGCCAATTTCAAGCTCGAGCGCTTCAACTTCCTGACCAGCAATGCCGAGGAGTCTTTTTCTGGTACCGATTTCAAGGGCGGCAGCCGCGGCGAGCAAACCCTCAAGGTGATGTTCCGCCCGAGCGATGTGGCTGTTGGTCCTGATGGAGCCATTTACGTGACCGACTGGTTCGATGCGCGTGTCGGCGGTCATGCCGACTGGGATGACACCACCTCCGGAACGATTTACCGCATCGCGCCGAAGGGGTTCCGCTCCAAAGTACCGTCGGCCCAGTTCGATACGCTGGACGGAGCATTGGCCGCCTTAAAGAGCCCGTCGGTCAACATCCGGGGCACCGCTCAGGAAGCGATTCTCAAGCACGGCGACAAGGCCATTAAACCGCTGGTGCGCCTGCTGAAGGATGAGAATGCCTTCGTTCGTGCCCGTGCCGTCTGGTTGTTGGCCCGCCTCGGAAAGCCGGGTCAGAAACCTGTCGAAGCCTTGCTCAAGGATTCTGATCCTCAGATGCGCATCGTAGCTTTCCGCGCCTTGCATCGAATCCGCAAGGCGCTGCCGGCCCAGGCTGAAACCTTGGCCAAGGATGTCTCTCCGGCGGTCCGCCGCGAGGTGGCGCTGGCGCTTCGGGATCTGCCCCTCGAACAAACCCAAGGTCTCTTCCTCACGCTGGCCAAGGGTATAGACGGGTCTGATCGTACCCTACTCGAGGCTTGGGGCGCCGGAGCCGTTGGCCAAGAGTCGGCCCTGTATGACCAGGTCAAACCGGTGCTCAACCATTCCGATCCCCTGCGCTGGTCGCCCGCCTTCGCCGCCATCGCTTGGCGTCTGCATCCGCCGCAATCCATCGGAGATTTCCGCGCCCGCGCTCTGTCCACAAACCTGGACTTGGCCGCCCGCAAATCAGCCCTGACGGCCATTGGCTTCAACACCGTCCCGGCCGCCTCGGCCGCCATGCTGGACGTCGCAGCCCAGTCCGAGGGCGTGGTCAAAGCCGAAGCCATCTGGTGGCTCATGAATCGGAAAGACTCTGTTTGGAAAGACCACAGCTTGGCCGCCCCGCTCAAGGCCCGGGGTATTTATGATCCGGAGGGTGTAGAACTTATCTCGGCGACCATTCCCGCAGCCGATAAGCCGGCCTATTCGGTGGCGGATGTAGCAGCACTGAGTGGTTCGGCCACGCGCGGGCAGGAACGCTTCAATGCGGTCTGCGCGAGTTGCCACCGGGTCGGAACTGTGGGTGTGGAATACGCACCCAATCTGACGGGTTGGGCCAAGCGGCAGACGGCGGAGGTATTCTTTAACTCGGTCATTAATCCCAGCGCGGACATCGCCAGCGGCTTCAACGGCACGATGCTAAAGACCAAGGATGGTACGGAGATCCATGGAGTCGTGATTAGCGAGGGAGACCCGGTGGTTATCCAAAGCGCGGCAGGTTTGGTGCAGTCGGTGCCCAAGAACCGGATCGCTGAACGCAAGGGTCTGAGCCGCTCCTTGATGATGAGCGCCGATCAGTTGGGGCTGAAGGCTCAGGAACTGGCTGACTTGCAGGCCTTCCTGAAGACCCAATAGTCTTTTTTAAGTTTCAGACCGCCGTCGCCGGACTCCTCTGGCGACGGCGGTTCTCTTTTCCGACACACTCTTTGCAATGCATCTCATCCTGAGTGCTCCTGAAAACCGACCCTTCCTTGAGCAGGAGTTGCTCCGTGCTCTACCGACGTCGGTCTTGGAGCCGTTGGGAGACTCGATGCTGGCACTGAAAGCGCCGGGGTCTTGGTCCGAGATCCGTACCGCGGTAGGCCTCACGGTCTTCGCCCGCCAGTGGTTGCCCGAGGCTCGATCGTTTCCCGTGCCATCCATCCGAGCGGCCGCCGAGACGCTGGTGACTGAACTCATCGGATGCCTGCCCGAGGGAGCCCCATGGCGACTGCAGGTTGAACCTCGCTTCGGGGTGGCCGATGCGGGTCGGCACCGCTGCGAGTTGATCCGAGATTCGGTCATCGAACAGTTGCGCAAACGCCGCCGCTCCCTGCTCAAAGGGTTGGATGCCGTACCCAAGGCGGCTTTGGGAGATCCTAACAGAGCCTGTCCCTTATTTCAGCCGGAGGAGTCGCTGGTTCAGTTGCTCTTGACCTCCCTAGAGGTGGGTTTTCTGTCCATTTTGCCGGCTCCGGGTCCGTTTACCTCGATGGGCTGTGTGAGCCCGTTTCCGTTGGGTGAGGTTCCGGTGGCCGTGGACAAGGCCGCACCCAGTCGGGCTTTTGCTAAGCTGGCGGAGTCGGAACGGCGGATGGGCCGGGCCATTGTCGCCGGTGAGACGTGCGTGGACCTGGGAGCGGCCCCCGGGAGCTGGACCTATCAGCCGGTGCAGCGCGGCGCTCGGGTGATTGCTGTGGACCGATCGCCGCTGCGCGACGACCTCATGCGAAGCCCGCGAGTCACCTTCCACCAAGGCGATGCGTTTCGTTTTGTGCCCGAGACTCCGGTGGATTGGCTGTTGTGTGACGTTATTGCTGCGCCGGAGCGGAGCATCGGCTTAGTGCTGGAATGGGTGCGTGAGCGCCGCTGCCGGTACTTCGTGGTGACCATCAAGTTCAAAGGGCAGGAGGATTACGCTCAACTCGACGTTCTAAAGCGTGAGATGCCCCGTTGGGTCGAGTCCTTCCAATTGTTGCACCTGTGTGCCAATAAAAACGAAGCCTGCGTCTTCGGGACCGTGGGGGACGGTCCACTGAAGAACGCAGGCGGAGGCTCCAGCAGTCTGGCAAACTTTCTTTGAGTTTCTGAACGGACTTAAGCTCGCAATCGGACGAGCAAATCTTTGCTTTCGACCGTTTCTCCGACCACGCAGAGGAGTTCGGCGACGACCCCATCGACGGGCGCCGTGACCGTGGTCTGCATCTTCATGGCCTCCATCATCATGAGGCGGTCTCCCCTGGACACTTTCTGGCCGACGGTGACGGCAATGCTGGTTACCAGGCCGGGGATGGGGGCGCCAATTTGCAGGGTATCGGCCAGGTCTGCCTTCGGCCGGGTCTTGGTCTGTGGGGTGATCTTCTTGTCGACGATAGAAGCCTCGCGGGTCATGCCGTTGAGTTCAAAGATGATAGTCCGTCGACCGTCCTTGTCGGGCTCGCTCACGTTGATCAGGCGGATCACCAGGGATTTGCCGGACTCGATTTCCACGCTGATTTCTTCGCCTCGGCGCAATCCGTAGAAGAAGGCCGGTGTGGGCAGGACACTCACGTCGCTGTACTGCGTCAGATGTTTGGCGAACTCGGCAAAGACGGCCGGGTACATCAGGTGTGAGTACAAGTCGTCGTCGGTAGCCTCGCGGCGCAACTTGTCGGTGAGTTCCTTGCGCAGCTTATCGAGATGGACCGGTTCGGCGCGGTTGCCGACGCGTCCTGCTTTGAAGGATGCCTGAGCTTCCTTGAAGCGCTTCTCGCCCAAGACGACTTTTTGTACGACTTCCGGAAAACCATTTTGAGGCCAGCCAAGCCCGCCGCCGAGCATGTCGATGACACTTTCAGGGAAGGAGGTGGAATCAGGCTCCAGATTCACGATGTCTGCTGGGCGGATGCCTTTGCTGAAGCAGAATAAAGCCATGTCACCAACCACCTTGCTCGAGGGCGTCACCTTCACGATGTCGCCGAAAAGTTCATTCACCTCGGCGTAGGTTCGGGCGATCTCCGGCCACCGATGCGAAACTCCCATGCTCGCGGCCTGCTCCTTCAGGTTGGTGTACTGGCCGCCGGGCATCTCATGAATATACACCTCGGCCGAGCCGGTCTTGGGTGCGGTGTCGAAGGGCGCATAGTACTCGCGGACCTTCTCCCAGTAGTCGGAGAACCCGTTGAGCGCCTCGAGATCCAGATGGGTGTCGCGCGGCGTGTTCTGCAGAGCAGCCACCACCGAGTTGAGGTTGGGCTGCGAGGTGCTGCCGCTCATGGAGGCCAATGCCAAGTCCACCACATCGACTCCAGCGTCGCTCGCCCGCAAGATGCTGGCAGCATTAATGCCGCTGGTGTCGTGGGTGTGGAAATGGATGGGGATACTCACTTCACCCTTCAGCGCCTTGACCAGTTTCTGGGCGGCGTAAGGGCGGCAGAGACCGGCCATGTCCTTGATGGCCAAGATGTGTGCGCCCATGCGCTCCAATTCTTTGGCCAGCTTGATGTAGTACTTGAGGGAGAAGGTGTCGCGCCGGCTGTCAAGGATGTCGCCGGTGTAGCACAGGGCTCCCTCGCACAGGGCGTGGGTGTCCTGCACAGCGTCCATGGCCACGCGCAAGTTGGGCAGGTAGTTGAGTGAGTCGAAGATACGGAAAATGTCCATGCCCGAGGCCGCAGCGTGCTTCACGAAGCCGGCGACCACATGGTCAGGATAGTTGGAGTAACCCACGGCGTTCGAACCCCGGAAGAGCATCTGGAAGCAGATGTTCGGGATCTTCTCTCGCAACTGCCGCAGGCGTTCCCAGGGGTCTTCGTTGAGGAAGCGCATGGCGGTGTCGAAGGTGGCACCTCCCCACATTTCCAAAGAAAACAGGCCGCTCTTGGCGTCACCCATACTGCGCGCCAAGGCATCGGAGCAGGCGAGCATATCGAAGCTCCGCACGCGTGTGGCCATGAGCGACTGGTGAGCGTCGCGGAAAGTCGTGTCGGTGATGAGCAGTCGCTTTTGCTTGAGAGTCCATTCGGCGAACTTCTTCGGCCCGAGTTCGATGAGAAGATCTCGGGTACCCTTGGGAAAGGGTGCGGCCAGATCAGTCTTGGGCAGCGGGGCTGGGTCGAAGGTCTTGGTCGGCCGGTACCCCTTGGAATGCGGGTTGCCGTTGACGATGACGTTGCCCAGGAAATTAAGGAGTTTGGTGGCCCGGTCTTTGCGGCTGCGGAAGGCGAAGAGTTCGGGCGTGGTGTCGATCAGCGTCGTCGTGGCCTGTCCGCAGCGGAACTGCGGATGGAGAATGACGTTTTCGAGGAAAGGAATATTGGTTTTGACCCCGCGGATCCGGAATTCCGAGAGAGCCCGATCCATGCGGTCCATGGTGATCTCGTAGGACTGCCCGGACGCGATCACCTTGACCAACATTGAATCGTAGAACGGCGTGATGACCGAACCCGAATAGCCCATGCCACCATCGAGACGGATACCAAAACCACCGGGCGAGCGGTAGGCGAGGATCTTGCCGTAATCGGGAGTGAACTTGTTCTCCGGATCCTCAGTGGTGACCCGGCACTGGATGGCGTAGCCATTGCGAGGCACCTGATTTTGCACCGGCATTCCCACTTCCTTCGAATGCAGCGCGTGACCTTGGGCAATGAGGATCTGGGCTCGCACGAGGTCTAGCCCGGTGATGACTTCGGTCACCGTGTGCTCGACTTGGATGCGGGGGTTCATCTCGATGAAGAACCACTCGTGGCGGTCGAGGTCGTAGAGGAACTCCACCGTCCCTGCATTGTTGTAGCGGATCTCGCGAGCCAGCCGGGCCGCTGCATCGCAAAGTTCTTGGACGACATTCTCGGGCAGCCCAAAGGACGGGGCCACTTCGATCACCTTCTGGTGACGGCGCTGCACGGAACAGTCTCGTTCGAAGAGGTGGATGACGTTGCCGTGGCTGTCTCCGAGGATCTGAACCTCGATGTGTTTGGCCCTGGGGATGTATTTTTCGAGGAATACGGCCGCGTTGCCGAAAGCGCGCTCGGCCTCGCCTTGGGCCTCATCGAGCAGACCGGACAGTTCCGACTCCTTCTTGACCACTCGCATGCCTCGACCGCCGCCGCCGAAGGCCGCCTTAATGATGAGGGGGAAGCCGATCTTGCGGGCGGCCTTCATGGCCTCATCCCGATCGGAGATAGGCTCATCCGTGCCGGGCAGGGTGGGTACTCCAATGCGCTGGGCCACGGCCCGTGCGGCCGTCTTGTCGCCCATCATGTCCAGAAGCTCTGGGCTGGGTCCAACGAAGGTGATGCCCGCCTTGGCGCAGGCGCGGGCGAAGGCTGGGTTCTCGCTGAGGAATCCGTAGCCCGGATGGATGGCATCGACCCCCTTCGCCTTGGCGGTGGCCACAATGCTCTCGATGTCCAGGTAGGCGGCGACCGGCCCCTTGCCTTGACCGATCAGGTAGGACTCATCGGCCTTGAAGCGGTGAATGCAGAACCGGTCCTCCTGCGCATAGACCGCCACGGTGCGCAAATTGAGTTCAGTCGCCGCACGGAAGATGCGGACCGCGATTTCGGAGCGGTTGGCCGCCAAGAGCTTCCGGAATGGACGAGCGGTCGGCGGGACGATATCGGGATGATTTCGGGACGGCATGATTGGCGGACCCAATGGTTACGTAAAACTAGGGCGACCTGACAAAGAAAACTCATGGCAGCTTTTGATACTTAGGAACCCGGGAGGGTGGGCTATTACGGCCCAGAGATGGTTGTGAGGCCCGCGTGGTTTTCATTATTCAGTTTTAAAGACCGGTGCCGCAGGATCGAAGAGGATTATGCGCCACCCACCTCTGGTTGAAACGCACACACCGGGACCCGGCACCCAGGAGAGAATCCTAAGGGCGGTGGGTTGCCCGTCCCTGGTGCCCTACCAGATTGCTCACGTGGGCCTGGCCCAGGCGGTTGAACCCTACACCATGGTGCGGACTGACCTGCCGGGGAGCTACTTCCTGGCGTGCTTTGGGGGTGAAGGGCGCATCTGGCTCGACGGTCGCTGGCAGCGCTGCCGCGCCGGTCAGGCCTGTCTCTCGCCAGCTCACGTGCTTTGCGCTTTTCACGCGGTTCCCGGGCATCGCTGGGATTTTGTTTGGGTCCGGTATGAGGCCTCGGCCGGTCGGGGCCCCCTTGGAGCTGCCAGTGCGCCGGTATTGGCCGAATTTCCTTCGGAGGTCTTCCGGCATGCGGTCGAGGGCCTCATGGCCGAACAGGCAGGCGATGGACGTCTGGCAGCGCTCCACCATTGGGTGGAACTGGTCCAAGGCTACATTTCGCGCTTTGCTCAGCCTTGGCACGTCGACGACCGATTAAGTCAATTGTGGGAAGCGGTGGCAGCGAAGCCCGCCCATGCGTGGACTCTCACCGAGTTGGCGCGTCGTGCCCATTGCAGCGGTGAGCATCTGCGACGGCTGTGTCGACGTCAGTTGGGGCGTTCTCCCATGCAGCAGGTGACCTACTTGCGTATCCGACATGGGGCTGGCCTGTTGGCCGAGACGGACCTGAAGCTCGAGGTCATTGCCGAGCGGGTGGGTTATGCCAACCCCTTTGTGTTCTCCAATACCTTCAAGCGTTGGACGGGTTGGCGGCCTAGCCTGTATCGGGACCGTCAGCAGGAGGTTAGGCCTAATCGGGAAGCAAGGCCCAATCGGGAATCGAGACCGAATTGGGAAGATGAACTCTATCCGGGGCCGGCCGGCGTGGGATAACGTCGACCGGCCCCTTCGATCCGTCCACACGAACGGACCTAAAATGAGTTCGAGTGGGTTATCGGAAGAATGGCCCGGGCCTTGAGTGTTGCTATGAATTACCGGCGCCGGGACCTGTTGCCGACGTGAGACTCACTAAGCGGGAGACGGCGCGTTTCGATGGGGCGAGTGGCGCAGCAATCGGAAACTATTGGTGATGTACTGAGCGGTCTCCTGCGGACTACGAAAATCGACCCCCACGAGAATGTCAGCCTGCTGGTAGGCTGGTTTTCGTTGCTCGAGTAACTCGGCGATGCGGGCCTGAGGGTCCGGTGTATGCAGGAGGGGTCGATGACCTTGATAGCGGACGCGCTCGTAAATGACGGCCGGTGAAGCCCAAAGGCAGACGATCAGGGCGTGGGTCTGCAGCGAGGCGAGGTTTTCGGGCCGCACCACGAGTCCGCCACCGGTGGACAAGATGAGACCCTGCTGAATTTCGTATTCCCGGATTAGGCCCGTTTCCAGATCCCGGAAGCGGGTTTCCCCTTCTTGGGAGAAGATCTCTGAAATTCGCCGGCCTTCGCGAGTCTCGATCACCCGGTCGGTGTCGATGAATTCGAAGTCGAGCATCCCGGCCAAAATCTGTCCGACCGTGGACTTCCCAACGCCCATGAAACCGACGAGGGCGATGTTGTGATACGGGCGCGACGGCTGCACGGGGTGGAGTGAAGCGGTTTGTCGTCCCTGTTGAAATCCCGGAATGGGGCCCGCAAGTCTTAGGCAAGGTCTTCAGCTCACAGACCTTCCGGACTTGTTGCCGGGGCCAAGAGCCCGCAAGCTGACGATCACGTCGCCTATGCTGCCAAGAATTTTTCAGCGATTGCGTCACCGTCTCTTCGGCGGGGATACCAGCTACGACGCGGGGCTTGAAAACGAAGCCCTGTTCTGGCGAAAGGCCCTGGCGGATGGCGGCAAGCGGTGGAGTCCCGAAGCGTTCCGTCAGCGGATGGATCCGGAGTTTGCCTTCCCTCCCCATTTGCAGGAACTGGTGGCCGCCTCGCCCGCCGCGAATCGGGATCCGATCCAGGTGCTCGATGTGGGGGCTGGTCCGTTGACCGCCGTGGGTTTTCACTGGCCGGGGCGGCAGGTAGACTTGAGCGCAGTGGATCCCTTGGCTGATGTCTTTGACTCCATCCTCGACGATCTCCAGTTAGCTCCGCCCACACGCACTCGCAAGGCAGCCGGTGAAGACCTCCTCTCGGTGTTTCCTGCCGACAGTTTCGACATCGTTGTCTGCTCCAATGCGCTGGACCATAGCCGTGACCCGCTCCAATGCGTGCGTCAAATGTTTGCCGTGACGAGGCCCGGTGGCTGGGTCTTCCTGTGGCATTACCGCAACGAGGCCGAGGAGGAAGGCTATGCTGGGTTGCATCAGTGGAATCTGGATGAATCGGCCGGCGACATGATCCTCTGGAATCGCAAGGCTCGACACTCCTGTAGGATGGAACTTGGGAGCCAGGCCGTGGTGGATACCCGACCCGATTCGCAGGTGTCGCGGGCGATCGTGACCCGGATCCAAAAACAGGTGGTCTAGGTAGTCTTCAAGTCCCCTTCTTGCTGTGAATCGCATTGCTGTCCTCAACGTGGTTGGTCTCAGTGACCGACACATCGGTCCCCACACGCCGCGGTTGTTCGCGTTGCGCCAGCGGTGGCACCACGCCTCGATCGATCCAGCCATACCGGCGGTGACATGTACCGCCCAGTCCGACTACCTCACCGGCCGACGCCCCTCGGAGCATGGAATCGTAGCCAATGGCTGGTACGACCGTTCGCTCTCGGAGGTTCAGTTTTGGAAGCAGTCTAATCACCTAGTCCAAGCCCCCAAGATCTGGGATGAGTTGAAGGCCCGGGACCCGCGTTTCACCTGCGCGAAGATGTTCTGGTGGTACAACATGTACTCGGGCGCGGACTGGTCGGTGACGCCCCGGCCGATGTACCCGGCCGATGGACGCAAGTTCTTCGATGTCTACACTTGGCCCTACGATTTGCGCCCGGCCTTGAAGAAGGCCTTGGGCGACTTTCCGTTCGCAACCTTCTGGGGGCCCGCTGCCGGCGTGAAGTCTCCGCAGGGTGCTCCTGATGCGGCCACTCGCTGGATCGCCGGGTCGGCCAAGTGGATTGAGAAGAAGCACTCTCCGACGCTGAACCTCGTCTATTTGCCGCACCTCGATTACAACCTTCAACGGTTGGGCCCGCAGCATCCTGCGGTGGCCGATGATCTGCGTCGGATCGATGCGATCGTGGGAGATCTCTTGGACTTCTTTGCAGCGCGAGGGGTCCAGCCCATTCTTCTCAGCGAGTACGGCATTACCCCAGTGTCTCGACCGGTACACCTCAACCGAATTTTCCGGGAGCGTGGTTGGGTCACCATTAAGGAGGAGTTAGGACTCGAACTCCCCGACATCGGAAACTCCAAGGCGTTCGCCGTGGCCGACCATCAGGTGGCACACATCGTGGTCAACGATCCTTCGATCGAAGACAAAGTCCGCGAGGTGGTTTTGGAAACCCCCGGGGTGGCGGAGGTCTATGGTCCGGCGGACAAGCGTATTCTGGGTTTAGATCACAGCCGCTCTGGTGACCTGATCGCTGTTGCCCAGGAGGATTCTTGGTTCACCTACTACCATTGGCTCGACGACGCTAAGGCGCCGGATTTTGCACGCTGCGTGGATATCCACCGCAAGCCCGGGTACGATCCGGTGGAACTCTTCCTGGACCCGGCGATTCCCTCCGCGAAGCTAAAGATTTTGGGGCGACTGCTGCAGAAGAAACTCGGATTCCGCATGCTCATGGATGTCATCCCCTTGGATGCCAGCTTGGTGAAGGGGTCTCACGGCGCGCGTCCGTCGTCGCCGTTGGATTGGCCAATAATTCTCTCCGAGCAGCGCCTGCCGGCAGACACGCTACGATCGACCGATGTTTACGGAGTTCTGAAATCGGCCGTCCTCGGCTGACACCGCGGTTCAACACAGTCTCTGCAAAGACCAAATTTCGATGAGTATCGAGAATTGGATTAGCGTCACATCGTGCATCCATGAAGCCCATTAGGAATCCCTGCCTTAGGGCTATACCGTTCATTTTACTGAGCTGCTTGGGGGTGGCGTTACATGCGGGCACCTCTGATGCAGCGGCAGCAGCGATCGTTGGCACCGGGCAACCTCCGGGCGCTGCGTTCTTGGGGCCATTCCACATGGTGGTGCTTCATCTCCCTATCGGTCTCTTCAGTTTTGCTGCTCTCCTAGAATTGGTGGCGTGGTTGCGGCCCTTTGAAGGGTTGCGTCGAGTCTTGGCGATCAACTTGGGATTGGGCGTGCTCATGGCCACCGTGACCGGGGTGCTAGGCCTGTATCGCTCCGCGGGGGGCGATTATTCGCAGGAACTCTTGCTGTTGCATCGCAATACCGGGATTGCCATGACGGTCTTGGCCGGAGTGACCCTGGTGCTCCACTCGGCGGTGCTTCAGGCAGGAAACCGATGGCTTTGGTGGTATCGGGGTTCTCTGGGAACCACGCTCACTCTACTAATGGCGGCCAGTCACTACGGGGGTAGCCTGACTCATGGACAGGGGTTCCTGACTCAGAATGCTCCGCAGGCCATCCGCAACTGGATAGCCCGCTGGGATTCTCCGCAAACCAATGGGATTATTTCCCTTTCCCGAGCGGACGGCGACACCAACGCAGTCGTCGTGGCCCGGTTGTTCGAAGCCAAATGCCTTTCGTGTCACGGTCCTGAAAAACAGAAAAGCCAGTTCCGCATCGACCAGCGCGAGTCGTTGCTCAAGGGCGGTGAGAGCGGGGTGGCTGCCCTGGTGCCGGGAGATCCGGCGAAGTCAGGACTTTTTCGGATGATTCTCCTGCCGACCACGCATGATCTGGTCATGCCTCCTGCGGGCAAACCGCGCCTCGCGGATGCGGATATTCTGGCGGTGTTTCGGTGGATTCAGGCGGGCGCGCCCTGAGCCTGAACGAGATCTGCTGGATCGGTTGAGTTGGCGGCGTTTGCCTTTGCAAGAGCGTCGTTGTTCGCCCGGCACGGGTCTCAATTTAGCCCGCTTCTCACGCTCGCCTCGTCTTGCAAAAGAATCCGCGACTCCAGAAGAGACTCGTGACCCTTCAGGGTTCTGAGGGAGTTGTGCCGGTCGGAGGAAACACCCCTTCCCAGCGAGCAACGACGGCGGTGGCGAGGCAGTTGCCCACGAGGTTCACTGTGGTGCGGGCCATGTCCATGAGTTCATCCACGCCGATGATGAGCAGAACGCCCTCCAGCGGCAGGTCGAAGCTCACCAAAGTGCCCGCCAAGATAACCTGCGAGGCCCGCGGAATACCGGCCATGCCCTTGCTAGTGAGCATCAAGGTGAGAAGCATAACCAGTTGCTGGGAGATCGTGAGGTGGACCCCTGCAGCTTGGGCCACGAAGACGGAGGCAACCGCCAGGTAGAGCGTGGACCCGTCGAGATTGAACGAATAACCCAGCGGCATGACGAAGCTCACGATGCGCTTGGGCACCCCGAGAGCGGTGAGTCGTTTCATCGCATCTGGCATGGCGGCGTCGGAGGAGGTGGTGGTGAAGGCCAGAAGGATGGGTTCGCGGAGCTCAGTGAGGAATCGTCGCACGGGAACCCGGGCCCAAAGCGCCATCGGCAGCAAGACCGTGACGGCGAAGACGGCCAGCGCCAGGTAGAGCGTTCCGATGAGTTTGGCCAAGTTGGCCAACACACCGAGGCCGCTGTGACCGACCGTGTAGGCCATGGCCGCGCCGATGCCGATGGGAGCGAACTTCATGACCACCCCGGTGAACTTGAACATCACTTCGGTCAACGACTCGCAGAAGCGGAGCATCGGCAGGCGTTGAGCTTCCGGTGTCTGAGCCAGTGCGATTCCAAAGAAAATAGCGAAGAAGACCACCTGAAGCACATCGTTGGCGGCGGCCGCCTCAAAGAAGCTCTTGGGTACGATGTGCTCGAGGATGCCGCTGAAGGTGACCTTGGTGGCCGTGACCCCGGTGGTTGCCGAGTTGGCCGGCGGCAGTACCACTCCCACTCCCGGTTCGAAGACATTCACAGCCACGAGGCCGATGACCAGAGCCAGGGTGGTCACCACCTCGAAGTAGAGGATCGATTTCCACGCAAGTCGGCCGACCGATTTGAGGTCTTCACTGTGGCCGGCGATCCCCACAACCAGAGTTCCGAAGACCAAGGGCACCAAGATGCACTTGATCATCTTCAGGAATATGTTGGAGACGACCTTCAGGTTCTGGGACTCGGCCGGGAAAGCCCACCCCAGCACTAGTCCGCCGAGCATGGCGATAAAGATCCAATGGGTGAGAGAGATGCTCCGCAGAAATCGGGTCATGCTGTTCGGAGCATCAGCCGACCCGGGCCTGGGAAACAAGGGCGGAGCGGAGGGAGGGACAGGCTGTTTGGTTTCTTCTCAGACCATGGCCCGGCAAATGGCGACGGCGGCGATCGCTCCGGCCGCATCGGCCGCCAAGCCGGCGAGGATCGCATGTCGGGTGCGGCGAATACCAATGGAACCGAAGTAGACCGCGATGACGTAGAAGGTTGTTTCGGTGCTGCCGAAGAGGGTTCCACCCATACGCGCCAGGAGGCTGTCCGCACCGTGAGTTTTCACCAGATCAGTGAACGCTGCCAGCGTGCCGCTACCAGTCAGCGGGCGGAGGATCGTCATGGGTACTAGTTCGGGCGGATAGCCCACCGAATTCAGCAGCGGTTCGAGCCATCGAGTAAATCCCTCGATGCCACCGGCTCCTCGGAGGCATCCGATGGCGACGAGCATGGCGACGAGGTACGGAATAATTCGTATAGCTGTTTCGAAGCCCTCCTTGGCTCCACTCACGAACTGCTCATGGACGGCCAAGCCTCGAAGTGCGGCGTAGATCGGGATCGCCACCAAGAGGAAGGGCAGGGCCACCAGCGACAAGGCATTGAGGGCTCGCAAGGCAACGGGAGCAGCCTCGAGGGTGGCCTCGGACCCGGCTGGGGGATGCAGAGTAGCTTCGACGGCAAATCCCGCGAAGCACATGACCAGAACCAGTAATCCACAACGGCCAGCCCACCCCAAAGGACCTGGTGCGCTGGGAGGAAAAGCCTCATCCGATTCTTTGGATTCTTCTGCGGGGCAGGGCGGGGTAGGTGACGCAGTCTGGCTCTCCGATATGCGGAACCAACGCAACCTTTGTGCGATTTTAACCACCACCAGTCCGGTCAGCGAAGAGCATAGCGTAGCCAACAGCGTGGTGCCGACGATCCAGGTGGGGTTTTTGGAACCATTGGCTGCCAAAACAGCGATAGCCGTCACCGGGATTAACTGAACTGAACCTGTATTAATCGCCAGGAAAGTGCACATGGCATTGGAAGCCGTATCGGGTTGGGGGTTCAGCCGTTGCAAATCCCGCATAGCCCGAAGGCCCATCGGTGTCGCCGCGTTGGTGAGGCCTAGAGCGTTGGCGGTAACATTGAGGACTATTGAGCCGAGAGCTGGGTGTCCGGGAGGGACTTCGGGAAAGAGACGGCCTAAGACTGGCTGAAGAATTCGAGCCAAAGTCGTCACCAAACCGGCCTGCTCGGCCAATCGGAGAATGCCCAACCACAGCGCCATGATCCCGATTAAACCCAGGGACACGGTCACGGCTGAATTGGCTCCCTGAATGGCCCCATCGGTCATTCCACCCAGGCGGCCAGTCATCCCGGCCAACAGTGCCGCGACTGTCAATAGTCCGAGCCAGATCCCGTTCAGCATTGAGGTTTAACATGGAGACTCCACATCTCTATTTCGATGCCGGAGTTGGGTTTCTTTCAGTAAATCGAGCCTGTCCCTTAGAAGGAGCCTGTCCCTTAGAAGGAGCCTGTCCCTTAGAAGGAGCCTGTCCCTTAGAAAGAGCCTGTCCCTTAGAGAAGGAGCCTGTCCCTTGGAAGGAGCCCTCTCGCGGTTTTGTTGGTGAAACCCTGCGGTGGATCCAAGACCCTCGGACCATGCACTCCACCGCTGTTCTTCTCTCTGTGCTGGCTGGCTCTTCGATGATGGTGCTGGCCGTGGAGCCGTTGGTTCCCCGGTTTCGCGCCGTCAACGTCGACACCAACGTGGCTGTCGGTTACGGGGTGAGCGTGGCCGATGTCGATGGGGATGGCGGACCGGACATTATTTTGTGCGATGCCAAGCAGATCGCTTGGTACCGGCACCCGAAGTGGGAAAAACATGTCATCGCCGAAAACCTGACGCCGCAAGATCACGTGTGCGTGGCGGCCGCCGACATTGATGGCGACGGCAAGGCCGAGATCGCGGTGGGGGCTGGCTGGAATCCCGGCGATACGGTGAACAGCGGGGCGCTCTTCTATCTGGAACCACCCACCGATCGGACTGCGCGCTGGACTCCAATTCGCTTGCCCCATGAACCCACGATGCACCGCATTCGCTGGGTGAAGGATTCGCAGGGTTGGGCTCTGTGGTCAGTGCCGTTGCACGGGCGGGGTAACAAGGATGGCCAAGGCGTCGGTGCCCGCATCCAGCGCCACCGGCCGTCGGCCGATCGCCGCCAACCCTGGGCCGTCGAGACGGTGGCCGACCAGTGGCACAAGGCTCACAACTTCGATCCCGTGGTCCGACCGGGCGCGACAACCGTGACCCAAGTGCTTGTGGGGTCGGCCGAGGGGGCATTTAGGGGCGTGTTGTCCGGTGCAAACGGTGCAGGCGGACCGGTGACGTGGACTCAGATCGGTGGGCCCGAAAACGGCGGTGTGGGCGAAATTCGCTCGCTGGGCGATGCGCAGGGTTCTGTGGCGGGTATCTCGCCGATGCACGGCAATCAGTTGGTGGTGTTCCATCCGACTGCTTCCGGGGCGGATGCGGCAACGGTCGCGACGGGGCTGGGACGGCGCGAGGTTGTCGACGATGGGTTGATCGACGGCCATGCCTTGGCCTGCGGTGACTTGCTGGGCATCGGCCAGCCGCAAATCGTCGCAGGATGGCGGGCTATGGGGCGGCCGCGCTCGGTGAAGGTGGGCGTGGCGCTTTACGTGCCGGTGGGGAGCCGGTGGATGAAGGTGTGGGTGGATGACGACGGCATGGCCTGCGAAGACCTCACGCTCGCCGACCTCGACGGCGATGGCCGCCTGGACATCGTCGCGTCGGGCCGGTCCACCCACAACCTGAAGGTGTACTTCAACGAATCGTCCCGCTGATTCGCCCGGGTCACTGGCGCGGTGCGGGGTTGGCTGGCGGGTTGGTAGAAGCCTTCGGCGGCATCGGGGTCGCCCTGTTGGTTGTTGTTCTGGGCATGATCCCATAGCGCTTCATCAGTTCCTGACTCATCATCGGCATCGGGGCCGTGGATGCTGATTCCGGCGAGGCGGCGTTGGTCGACGGCGTAGTGGGCCCCGGAGACGTTAGTCGGCCGTAGCGTCGGATGGACTCAAGGTCGATCGAGGGCTTTCCTTGGAAGTGCTTGTTGAAATCCTGCAGCAGCCATCCGGATTTGCGGCGTCGGATGAGGAAATCCACCAACTCTTCGGGTGACGGTCGGTTCGTGATCCCGAACTGGCTGAGATACTCTGGGGTCATCTTACCCTCTTGCTCGGCTTGGGTAGCGAATTGGATGAGTTCTTCGCGACTGGCTTTTAAAAGTCGAGGTTTGGCCGCGACCAGGGAATCTTGCTGGAAATCTTCCACGAAATTATGCTGCAGCCATCGGAATCCCCGGTGCCGTATGAGCGTATCCACCAATGCCTCGGGGGACGGTCGGTTCGTGATCCCGAACTGGCTGAGATACTCTGGGGTCATCTTGCCCTCTCGCTCGGCTTGGGTAGCAAATTTGATGAACTCTTCGCGCCGGTAATTGAGAGATGCAAGCTGACTGTAGTAGCCCCGCATCCGGCCCAAGCCGACGAGCAGCAAGCCCCCCAGAAGCGAGGCCATCCACAGTCCTCCGCTAAGTCGTCCCCACTGGCGGGACACGGTGGGCCACCCCATCCGAAGGCGTTGGGCATTGACCCGCGCGGATCGAACCATGAACCCGATCCAGATCGTGCCGAGGATCATCGCTCCGGTTTCGGATATCTGATGGAGACTTCCCAGAGCTTGAAGCAAGGTGGGCGGTTTTTGATTCAGCAAGGCCGGATCCCTCACACCGTCTGCTCTCAATGGAAACTCCCACAGGTTGCCCCATTGGTCGTCGAGCATCACGCCCACACCCAGGATTGTTAGTGCGCCGACCGCCCAGAGGCTTGCCAACAGCATGGGCGTCAGTGCCACGGCCTTCATGCTGCTTTGGCTAACGGAGGAGGCGTAGAGGCTTGTTGCAAAGAGAGCGACCAAGGCTGCGGCATACGCGGCGATGGGTTGCCAATCTGGCTGGCCGAAGGCGGTATCCAAGGCCTCGGCGTCGAAGCCCAACCAGACCAAGGCGGCCGGTAGAACCAGGCCCAGGGTCAGGGCCAATGCCGTAGCCACACCTACCTTGATCCTCCACTGGCGCGCCATCGGGATCGGCTGGGTCCATTGCCATTCCAAGGTGCCCAGTACCCGTTCCTCGGCGATGGAACCGGCCCCCGTGACGAGGAAGATGAAAACCCCAAGGATACCGGCGTAGAGCGTCACCGTGTAGGGATTGGACGCGGCCACTCCCAACTCGCTTTCAGGAGCCCACTTGCGAATGAGGAGGCTCAGCCCCCAGAACCCGATCAGGATGCCCGCGATCAGCCAGGGCACGACATGCAGGCGAAGCTCCTTGCGGATGAGTTGTGCGGTCGCGGGCTTTCCGAGCCACCTACGGCCGAGCCATCGATCCCAAGCCCCGGTGAGCGCATAGAGTCCGAGAGTCGAGGATCCACCGGCTCCGCCCTCGCGCCATTCCAGTCGTTTAAACACCCGCCAGCCCGCCAGGGCCATCGCACCGAGGTAGATCACACCGCCGACACAGAGCACCTCTTGCTCCTCGCTGCTTCGATACAGAAGGTCCGGATAAACCCGGGCATGGTAAACATCCAGCAGGGTTTGGAGGATCAAGTAGAGGGCCATCGGCACCGTCAGGGTGAAGACGAAGCCCGCCAGGGTGCTGCGGCTGATCAAGGTGAAGAACGGGGCGGAGGCCAGGCCCAAAATCAGTAGGGAGCCAAAGATCAAGGCCAACTCCAGCAAGTCGTGACCCATGGATTGACCCGTGGTGAGGAAAAAGATCACGGCAGCCGTTCCCGCAATCCCACCGGCGACCCCGAGCTTCTCACGATAGAGATCGCCACGGCTCCGGGGTTGCACCAGCCATTGGCCCAGCGTGCGGTGTTCGAACTCGCTGCCGAAGGCGTTGGCGCAGATCCAGAGGCAGGCGAGGGCGTACGCCAGGGCTGCAAAGACGGAGAGACTTTCGAACACCCCTTTTGCAAACATGGCAGTCACGGCTGCGGCCAG
>Ga0209617_10000265_pt1 | contig 22283 bp, 22 predicted proteins | sample LakEriepJuly2011_2_FD_187459 | JGI IMG/M metagenome (GOLD analysis project Ga0209617, IMG submission 187459) | Freshwater microbial communities from dead zone in Lake Erie, Canada - CCB epilimnion July 2011 (SPAdes) (version 2) | ecosystem: Environmental > Aquatic > Freshwater > Lentic >...
AAACAGGAAACTCATCAAGTTTAAACAATTGATAGGGGAGGTTGAAGGAAACCCGCTCCATGTCGCAATCATTGTTCCCTACAGAGATAGAGAAAAAGACCTGAGACGATTCCTAAAGCATTTTGAAGGTACGTTGTTTGACATATACGTTATTGAACAAACCACAGAGGGTAAATTCAACAAAGGGGTTCTCTTAAACCTTGGTTTTATGATCGCTTCAAAAGTGAAAAAGTATAAACGATTTATATTTCACGACGTTGATTCTTATCCCGATAAAGCGATGTTAAAACTGTATTCTGCAGGCTTAACTAAAACAGTCCATTTTGCATCGCCACATCTCGGCTACAAATATACATTTCAGAACTTTCTAGGCGGTGTCATCGGGATGACCCAGAAGGATTTCGAGGAGTGTAATGGTTACCCTAATGATTTTTTGGGCTGGGGGGGAGAAGATGATGCTATGTACAATAGGCTAGCTACGATTAATGCTCATGTATATCGACCCATAGAAGGTTCCTATGATTTACATGACCATCCCCCACCCACAAGGAATGAGTTGAATGTGAATAAACAAAAAAACATATTGGACGATATCCAGAACTGGAAAAAGAACGGGTTGGAGCAATTAATCCATATCCCCATGAACGTAAAACAGTACCCAGACCTTGAAAGTTTTCTTCATGAGCAATCCACCACCCCCGCCCCCAGCCCCGGTAACAAGGTGTATTTCTTCAAATCAAATTTGAATCCAACTATCCCATTGGAAAAAGAGATCTTCGAGTCGCTCCACAATCACTACAAGGAGCCGGACGAAAAGAAGGTTATTGCTTCAAGCAAGAAGTGGGGGCTTACACCAGAAAGAACCCTTGCGATCTATTTCAACACGGCGAGGGACGTTGCCATCCGTCACTCGGCCGGGATCACCCAGCGGCTCCATGAGATCCAGGCATTCTATAACCAAAAAAAAGATCTCCTCCAAACCGCCATGAGATGGAGAATCCCACCATACCTTTTGGGAGTCAAATTAAAGGGAGTGTCCCGTGCAGAATTAGAAGCGGTCGAACGGGTCGACGTGTTCAGCACACCGGCGGTGCAACGGAAGAGCCACGAATCGGCGGAAGAGTTTGAGAAGATCCTGGAAGAAATCTTGTCCATCGCGGGAAAAACTTTCCAGACACAAACGGATCTCGTTGCAGAACAGCGAGAGCAGCACGGCCGTGCGATCGCGACCCCGGACTTTTATTTCGATCCTCCACTAATCTTACACAAACGAAGATTAGCGTGGATCGACGCCAAGGATTATTATGGCGGGGACAATTATTTCACTCGCCGAACGATAAAAAAACAGTTGGAAAAATACGCCCATCTTGGTGATGGCCTGTTTGTGTTTCGATGGGGCTACAACCCCGTCCATAAGGAACACAGCATGTCGTACGAAACCTTTGTGGAATCGATTTTTTCTCCGTAGAAAGAATAATGTCCTCCAACTCGGCGACTATAAAGGCTTCTTTCCTCATCAGCTGTATCTTCCTCGGGGGCACGTCCTTCATCACCTTTATCGAGGCACTCAAAACGGCCGATCCCGTCCTGAGGCACATCATGAACCTCGAGACGGCGGTTTCCATGGTTGCCGGCTACGTCTACAGTATCTTTGTTGACGAGATCAATAAGCATGGCTTCCGACCCAAAGAATTCAACCTCATTCGGTACGCGGACTGGGCGATCACCACACCCCTCCTCCTCGTGGCCCTCTCGTTGTTCCTTGCCTACACGAATGGAAAACTGGTATGGAATGAATGGAATTTCTTCGTTGTGTTGGTGCTCAATCTTATCATGATTGGAACCGGGTATATAGGAGAGCTGAATCGGGAGAATGATCCACAGAAAACAATCCGTTACGGTATCTACGCCTTTATCGCGTACGCACTCCTCTTCTTCTACCTCTTCTTCACGCTGCTCAGGGACAAGGCCGCCCGGTCCTGGATCAAGATCATCCTCTTCTTCTCAGTGGCGGTACTTTGGAAATTCTATGGGATTGTCTACTACTGGAAGGACGACGTCGCCCGGAACATTGCGTACAATATACTCGACTGTCTTGCTAAGGGATGTATTGGGTTGACACTATGGATCGTCACCGGGCAGGTGCTAGGTTAAAACTGAGGATGGGAGGGGGGAAGGATCCATTCTATTCATGTAATGTATAATTGATGAAACCGAATATCCATATTGTTTATTATGCCTACATCAGGCCGCCACGGTGGCAGATCATCATCGGGGGACAGTGTGAGGAGATCATAGCCTCGGATATTGACGCGAGTATTACCGTGGTTCTCTGCAGTGAATACCCCGATCTCCTCAAGATGGCGGTAAAGCTGGTCGAAGAGAAACTTTCCGGCTTCAAGAACCCTATCGAGATACGTCTGACCAACACCAACGACTTTGAGTACCCGGGGATCTCTTGCCTCCACTCCCTCGCATCTGTTCTCCCAAGCGACACACTCTTTATCTACATGCATTCCAAAGGAATGGTCTTCCATCATTTACAAAAAAGAAACCCGACTGAAAGAGTGCTCACAAACGATATCCTCGAATGGAAGAAATACATTCCACTCTTCGACGATCCCACCATCCAGAAAGCTGGGCTGCTCCCAACCCATTACGGTGCGGTCTGGTATAACTTTTTCTGGGTCCGTGGTTCGTACCTCAAGAATTTATCCCCACCCATCAAGAGCAGGTGCCGATACTATTTCGAGCACTGGGTGGGCAACAACCAACACCCTCTCATCTCTGGGGATAGATTAATCGTGTGTGACACAGATCTTCCTTTATCTGGGGATTGCTATTCCACCTACGCCTCTCGCAAGGGTCACGTGACCCAGTGTCAAGCATGGCAATTCATGGAAGGAATCGTAAAGAACTCCTCGGGCATGTTCTGATAGACGACGAAGAACTCTGCCGCCGAGGTGAGCACAACCGCAACTATGAGTACAAATATCATAATTTGTTGTTTGTTTAGAAAGTTGGAAGACATATCCTTCCCCCCTATTCACTCGGGGTATTTTTTTCATTTTTTCTTCGATTCATTCACCGCGTTCCGTCTTCGCTCCTCCATCTCCTTCTTCGAAAGCTCACGCTGGTTCTTGTACTCTTTCATCAGGTCGTTGAGCTCGGTCTCCGCATAGACCTCGTCTTCCACTTTTTCCTTGTTATCCCAAGGGAGCCACTTGCCCACATCACCCACGTAGATATCAAAGTTGCTATCGATCGTGTCACGGATGGTCTGGCTGTACTTTTCTGCCTCTTCTCTTGTGCCAAAGACACCCCGGATCTTGATCGCCCGCATCGAGCAACCTTCTTTTAGATTTTCAGGGGAAATGAAAGAGAGCAGTACGAACTTCTGACCAGGGATCTCCGGATCTTCCTCCAGTAGATCCACAGTGGGCTTCTTTTCTTTCTTCTCCGTCTTGGGTGTGGGTGTTGACATCGGTTTAGTCAAAGATAGGAGGACATCTTTAAGTACGGCTGGTTGACCACTGATAGACAGGCTTGTCCCCTCCTTGCAAGGTATGAAAAGAGACCTCAAAAAAACCTGGACTAAACCTTATCTTGATGAAGCCCGTGTCGGTGGTTGCGTATTTGACGTCGTTGGCATTATGGTTGATCCTGTTATAAAGGGTCCCACCGCGTGCTCCCGATGATCCACCCACAAAATAATCCACACCCCCCTTCTGGATGTGCTGCATGCTGTGATCGTGCCCGCAAAAATACGCCGTCACGTTATTCTGACGAAGGATGTCCGCGAGGAACCCCAGCTCCCGGGTGTCTCCGTGGTCTCCTATTGAATAAATAGGATAGTGCCCCACCACGATCTTCCACGTGGCCGGGCGTTGCAGCTTCCTCTTGAGCCAGTCAAGCTGCTCGTTGTACACCGACGCCCCTCCCAGCATCAGGGGGGGATGCCCGCTCTCCCTCGAGCTCACACGGCTGTGCCTCTGGGCCAACTGGTACGTATCGAGTACTAGCAGCTGAAGCGTTCCCCCACCCAGAATGTGGAACATCCTCTCGTAGTACCTCCCGGGCATCTTCCATCGATGATCCATCTTCATCCGTGAATACTCGACCTGGGCGTCCGGGTTGCCGCTATAATAGTCATGGTTCCCAAGACAGGCATAAAAATTCACCTGCAGCGATGGCTGTGTGTACACGGAGCGGTACTTGTTCTCCCAGTTGGGATCTTTCACGCTGTCCACTCCTGATTCGTAGAAGTTATCCCCCCCGGTTATGATATAATTCGGTTTGTCCTTGTGACGACCCATCAGCTCCGCCAGATCACGCTGCCCCTGGGTCCCGGTGCCAAAGTCGCTAATAAAGAATAACGTTTGAGCCATACTATGTACTTGCTTTTTACTATAATTATTTTCGTAGGGGATTAAAGTTTTGCCTTCAACCGACCGATCTTCCGAAGCGACCCAGGCAATAGCGGCGACTTGACATGGGTTTGTTCCCCCAGGACCCAAAAATACGTTAAAAGGTCGTGACCTGAGTCAGTATCCACCCGTACTACCAAACCACTCCCAAGAACGAACCCTTCTCTAAGGCTGATACACATGATGGATTCAACGCGGTCTCCTACCAAGAAGCCTGAAGACGCGGGAACCTCTACAACGAAGTCTTCGAAGATCATATTAATCTATCAACGAATTGTTCTTTCTCCTGAGAAATTATGGATGTTGCGATTATAGGTTGTGGGATCTCAGGTCTTACCATTGCTTACGAGCTGCTGAAGAAAGAGAAGGGCTACAAGGTCACGCTTTTCGAGTCCTCGGATCGTGTTGGAGGAAGAATGAGGACCGTGCGTCTCCCAGACGGCCGGAAGTACGAGTGCGGGGCCGGGCGGATACAGGAAACCCATTCCCGGGTCATCGCTCTAGTGAAGGAGCTGGGGCTCACACTGACAGAACCCAAAGCGGGAAAGACATGGTTCATCAATAATGAAGGAAACATCATCGAGACCTCGCCTGCTACCCCGATCCTGGCCAAGCTCGTGGAAAAGATGAAACCATTTGAACAGACACAATCCCTCATCGATCACCCACTCAACTACTTCATGAACCGGTATCTTACCGTAGAAGAAAGGAGATTGCTCAAAGAATCAATTGGGTATGAGTTTATCCTCCATAAATCCAATGCCAAGGGAGGCCTCGACGAGCTCTCGGTATTAGGGGGAGAGTTCATGTCGGTGGTCGAAGGGATCGATGCGATCACGACCCGTCTTTATCAAGAGATCCTCGCAGCCGGAGGTAAGATCCATCTCGGGGAAGAGGTCTTGACAGTCCATGATAAGACGGTCATCACCACCAAGAACACACGTGGGAAAAAGTTTGACCGGGTGGTGATCACCACCCCCATCCCCATCACCCGAAAGATCCTTGGTAATAATAATAATAATAATCAACTACTCAACACCGTCGTGGGCATCCCTCTCCTCCGCATCTACGCCTCGTACAAGACAAAGTGGTGGCCGGACCGACGCGTGATAACACCACTGCCGAACCAGCAGATCATCCCGATCAGCGACACCCTGATCATGGTGGCGTACGCGGGAGGGGATACCGCCCGGATGTGGAATGGACTCTCGCGTGAGGAGACCGAGAAATGCATCACAAGACTCCTCCGTTACGATTTCCCAAATTCCCCCGATCCGGAGTGGATCGATGTATGTGATTGGGAGGTGGGTGTGCATGCATGGAGACCCGGTGCCGACCAGGATCTCCTCCTCCCTCAGTTCATCGAGTACGCATCCGGCATCCACATCGTTGGAGAAGTCGCCACTCACACCAACGGGTGGATGGAAGGTGCTTTGGAGAGCGTAGAGCGTTTCATGAGTTCTCTCGAAAGTAGAAATTAGAAAACTAAAATTCGCCGTCAACAAACCCCATCCGTTTCCTCTGGAGCCGGAGCAGGGCCTCGGGGTCTTTCCGGTAGGCCTCGACCTCGTCCCAGAACGCCTTCATAAGCGGAAGGTTCTTGGCGAACCATCCCCGGTCTCGTTGGTAGGTGAAATTGTAGCAGTCTTCCAGGTACCAATCCAGAAATCCATGGAGGAAGTAGCCTTCAGGAGGAACGAGGGTTTCCTTCCATACCCCCATATCGCCGCTGAGTGACGGCGGGTAGGCGTATTTCCTTACTTCATAGGGGACGCTCAGTGTCGAGTCCTTGAATCCCAGTGGGAAAAACTCGGCGATCTGCCCCCGGAGGAGAGCTGGGTCTGCGATCGGTCCCATGGCGGGAGAAACAGGTTGGTTCAGGTACTGGATCGGTGATTCCGAGAAACGGCACTGCCAAAAGTCACAGACCTCAAGATCACAGCATTCCAGTTGGACTTGAATCTGGATCCAATAATGGATCGGGCAGACGTCCCCTGGTTTCCTACAAATCTCTCGAGTGACGGGCGATTTGATCTCAACCATGGTCCCAACCCGATCCCCTTTGCTCACGATACCATCCGGTGAGGCCGCGAGGAAGCGGTGCTCTGGATGGGGGATCAGACCGAACTCCCTTACGGATGTATTGAAAAGGGTTTCGTAGAGCATGTTGGCAACCGGTTCATACTTGACCCCATGATGCATATGATGGTTCGTTTCCATCGTCTGTGGTGGAACACATTTGTTCACCAGGTAGTCGACGCGGCTTTGCCTGTTATATTTATTGAGACCCAGGACATCGGCACAGCTGCTCGCGGTGATCTTGTTATTCCTCATGTCGTACCATTCCGGAGTCCGCTGCTCCACCATCGGCACGCGGCATAGCTTCTCGAATTGTTCTTGCATGCCAACATAAAGGGGTCTTTTCTCTAATTAAGTTTGGGGGGCACGGAATGTACATATTAAATCGATTGTCAAGTTCCAAGAAACAGGGTCATCAAGAGCTCGATACCAACGGGCGTGTGTTTAGTGGCCCCTTCAATGAGAGAGGAACTGAGGATGTCGCGTGCATCCATCACTACTTCCTGAAATCCGAAGGAGAGTTTCGTGAAAAAGGTGGCTCGTGGGCGTGCCGACATATCTACAAAAAGAACGTTAAATCTACTGGGGGCAATCGACATGAGGAAGACTTTTCTTTGCACGATCTGAACGAGATTCATGATAGCCGTGCATGGGATTTAAATCTACTGGGGGCAATCGACATGATCGTTAGGGCTCACTGTGGGAGGAATCATGGCGAGGAGCCATCGACAGATGCCAAGGAGCCGACCCGTGAGTAGCAAACGGATGCCAAGGAGCCGACCCGTGAGTAACAAACGGATGCCTTGGGTCGATGGTGTCTTCTTCAACTTCTTGACAAAGGCATCGTGTTCGATGCCGGCCGCGGTGGGGTGGCCCTTGGCTCCGATCTCCTCGGAGAGTAGGTTTATGGTGCTGTCGGGATGAAGCCGCAAGGAAAGGAAATCCCCTCCTTTCCTCCGGAACGCAAGGATGGTGTTGATGATCTGATCCTTGTCCACAGACGACTCGAGGAGGCGGAGGTAGGATCTCACACAAAAAACCGCGATATCCTGCTTGGGTCCGTCAAAATCTATGCAGCGGACCCTGTACCCGGTCGGCCCGATCGTACATTCTGGATTGTTGAAGACATCCGGGTATCTCTCTTCCGATTGTTTGACCACCTCCTTTCCCCTCGTGATACACTCTACCACAAAGTCCTCCTTCTGAGACAGGATCCGCTCAATCTTGGGGAGTGTTACAACCTCCGAGGGGCGTCCGGCGATGAAATAGAACATATCCGGGAACGTGTCGTTGAACATATCCGCCCCGGCGATGTATGCAATACTCTTTTCTTGCAAAGGGGTGAATTGTGCTCCCTCCTTTTTGGCTTCTTGAAAGACCATCCAGCACGCCCCCATCTTGACATGGGGTTCGAATGCACCCTCCAATGCGATGCCATTCTCCAAGCAGTACGCCGCAATCTCCTGGTGCTTGGCTCGGTTCGCTTCGTGGTGGTCGTAGATCGTCACCGGGACTCGGTACGTTTTGATCATGTCAAGAGCATTGTGCATGAGGACGTCGAGGAAGACGAGCCTCACCACGGGCTTCCCAAGGGTGACCCGGTTTAGAATGGTCTCCTTCTCCGCTGGTTGAACATGAAGGATGACGTAATCGTCAGAGGGGAGAAGCTCCTTCGTAAAAAGGGAGGCGGCCAGCAAGCCGTCCCAGCAGTTGCCGTGGGTGAAAATCAGGGTCGTCATACTCTGTTGGGTGTGGGTATATTTACTCTCGGACATTAGCTCAATCGAGTGTGAGATTTTCAATTTTTGCAAGAGACACGGTTCAGGGGTTTATTGAGCTGACAGTCGACCGCGGATTCCTGCATAAGCTTCTCGAACCCTTCCACAAGATGGGTCTTGGATTTTGCAATCTCAATGATATGGCGGTCAATCGACATCTTCTTGAGCGGTTCCGTCTCGTGTCGGTAAGAGGCCTCGTCGGGACGGACGGCAACGTAGAGGAAGACATCGACCTTCTGGTCCTTGCGGGGAAGATCCGCATGAGAGCAGTACCGGACCGCCCGACCGATCACCTGCTTGATCCTCGAGACGTTCCAGTAGGGCTCCATGATATGGACCTGCTGGGTCCGTTTTAGAGAGACCCCTTCCCGGATGGCCGGGGTGCCCAGAAGGACGCAGAGCCCCGAATGCCTGTCATTGTATGCCTTTTTCAGTGCGTCCTTTGCTGCCCGCGTCTCTTTTCCCGACCACACGGCATAGTATTTATTTTTTTTCCCCAGAGTTTTAGCCTCGTTCTTGTAGTTCGTGTACCCATGATGCTCGAGGACCGCTTGGATATCTTTGATCCCACCCCTGGTAAGGAAGTTGGAATAGATGAGGGCCTTGGATACACCCCTCAGCTTCCGGATGAGCCGGTCAAACTTGGTTGAGTAGGTCGCTAGGTTCTTGTACATGGTGGATGGGATCTCGTCCTTGAAGGCACGCGACCCAATCTTGCGGAATCCCGGTGGAGCCATGTTGGAGATGATGCGGCTCCCCATGAAGAAATCGTTGGGCAGCTTCAGCTGACGGACCACGTTCCTCGATTCCTGGTCCACGACGTAATTATAGCAGCTGGTCTGGTATGCACTCATACGGCATGCCACGAGGTTCATGTGGTATTTGGGGAAGGTTTTGGCCGGCATCCCGGCGTAGTAGGAGACAAAGCCCTTGATGAGTTTCCGGAACAATTCGGTGTTCTTGATTTTGCCGCTCTCTTCATCGACGAAGGTGTCTATGAAGGCCTGTCCCACGGGCATCTTCTGTGGGAGCGGGAGGAGGTTCATCGTCAGGGCGATCTCTTGTGGGCTGTCCGAGATGGGGGTGGCCGACATGATGACGACCCGGAGGTTGGGCTGGCTCTGGATCCGTCTTAAAATAGTCTGGTAGAACTTCCCCTCACTCGATACCACATTCTGGACCTCGTCGATGATAAGGACGCTGTTGATGAGGGGCACCCTGGTGTTGCAAAAGCCGTGGTACGAAAAAATTTTGTAAAATTTTTTAATCCTCTGATCGGATTCGCGGAGAATATTTTTCTTCTCTAACGCACCGACGCTAGGGTCCGCGAGCATGCTCCTCTCTTTATCAGTCAGATACCCCCCACCACACGGGCTTCGCAGCTCGTCTATGTAGTTTCCCACTAGGAAAGCAGGCACGACCACGATAATATTCCTTTTATGCTTCCATTTCTCAGCGATCCGGATCGAGGCACAGGTTTTCCCCGACCCGATCTTGTGGTAGACAAGAACCCCCTTGTACGGGGTCGAAGGAGAAAGAAATTCGGGCAGGAACTTCTGGGGGGTCTGTAAATTGAACTGGTCGGGGGGGCGACACAGCTCACTGGAGGATGTAGTGTTGATCCCGTCGTTAACACGGTGTTTCCTAAACTTTTTTGTAATAAAATCCTGGGAAACTTTGTCCACCATGGCAATAATATAATCCTGGAATAATTTTTTTTCCCTGGTGAGTTCACAGGATGCCGAGGAACAAGACGGGAGGTAAAAACGCCAAGCGACAGGGGAACAAGCATGTCAATGCCTCCAACAATCAGGAGGAGGAAGAGATTGTCGAGCCAACAGAAGACCAGTTCATTGGTATCGTCACCAAGATCAACGACCTCTGTCATTACGACATAGAGCTGAACGACGCCAATAAGACTCAGGGGTTTGCCAGGCTTCCCGGTTCCAACAAGAGACTTGGGAAAAGGATTAAGATTGGGTCTGTCATCCTCTTTTCACCCTGGTTTCCTCTCAAGGAAGAGACGAAATCCAAAGTCAAGGTCAAAGGTGACCTTCTTCATCTGTACAGCGACGCTCACAGCCAGCTCATGATTCGACACGGGATCGTGGACAACCCAGAGAGAGTATTGGATGGAAATTATGACGGTGGAGACGACATCCTCATCGATCTCCTCTAATAGTTATTCAACTATCTCCCTCGGCTTCATCATCGGCTTCTTGGTCGGCTTCTTGGTCGGCTTCTTGGTCGGCTTCGTCATCGGCTTCATCGCTATCATCGCTTTCGCTATCATCATCATCTTCTTCTTCGCTGTTGCTACTACTATGACAAAGGATCTCGTTGATCGTTTCGATAGTACATTCATCTTCGGTCGTCGCTTGGTATCGTTCCATGAAATAATCGAATGCGTTATCATCGGGGACGTGTTTGCGGAGGATGTCAAGCAGGATATCGTACCGATCCCATGGGAATTTCGTTAGGAACATCTTCGGGAGCGACGGTGTATCGCTCTTGATATCGACAACCCCGTCGTCCACCATCTTCAGGAAACTCCCGAGGCTTTCTTTGAAGACGGCGAGTTTTTCTTTCATCTTCTCATACTGTCGCTTCATTTCTTTTGGTATCTCCTGGTCAGTGCTCGTGCTCGTCGAGCCGCCCTCGGTGCTACTAGTCGGTGGTTGCTGTACGGTCAAGGTCTGTGCCTGTGTCTGTGTCTGTGTCTGGGTTTGAGTTATTTGTGTTACGCATTTTTTAATCGATGTATGGTTCCTCCCTTCACGGACGAGGGTGGTATTCAGTCTGCACAATGTTTCAACGACCTCGATTTTCTCATCATCGATGAGGTTGCATATGCTTAGGATCTGGTGCTCTTCCGTGAACACACCGAGGAGTGACCCATCCGTTTTGTTGGTAAGGATATGAATTTCCATACTTTCTCGATTACATACGAGTTTCCTTTATCACTTGGTGCTCGAGAGTGTCTGTTTATCGTTCACGCCGAGGCGGATATCAAGGAAGACATTGGTTTTCCATGTAGAATCCAGGGTTTCCACAGGGACGATGGGGGTCCCATCCCCATCCAAGATCTGGAATGTGAGCCTCCTCAGACGCAAGCGGTTGTTTTCTCGGAACGTCACTGGGTTTTTGGCTTCCAGGTAGAGGGTATCCTGGGTCGCTCCCGCGGCAAAGAGGAGGACATCTGTTTTCCCGTTGAGGATAGGGTTAGAGTAGTGCTGCATGATACTATCCATCTCCTTGATGCGGAGCACCATATACCTGCTGTTGACATTGGTCGAATCGAAGATCGTGAGAGGGAGGGCGACCTGACGAACAAATAAGTAATTTACTTCTTGCGGGTTCATGGGGATATTCATGGAAGTCGAGCCTCCGATGGTGTTGAATTCGACGTAGAAGTGGAACGGAGAAGGGGAAATGGAGGTATCTCTGGCGGAGGAATCGATGAAGAGGGTGTATTCTTGTGGGATCCGGTCGTTTTCGAACGCCCCCCTTGCGACGATGAGGTCTCGATCCGAAGGGTACACGACCTTGTTGGTGATGAATTGTCTGACTTCCATCTTTTCTACTTTCCCACAGATGATAAAAATCAAGAGGAAATTTGAGGAGGCCGCCGCCACCGACGCCGCCACCGAGACTATCGCCGACGACGACACCACCCGTTCATCGCCGCCCCGCAAGCGACGGGGGGCCAGAAAGCTCACGGTCGATGTGGACCTCGCCGCATTGGGGGAGAAAGAGATTGCCGAGTTTCAAGAGGCCCTAGAAACGAAAAATCTATACGCTAGGCAGGATAAAGAGACCGAGACCGAGACCAACGCCGAGACCAAGACCAACGCCGAGACCAAGACCGAGACCAAGGCCGAGGCCGAGACCAAGACCGAGACCAAGACCGAGGCCGAGGTCGAGACCAAGACGGAGGGCAAGAGCCATTCCATGTGGAAGGTCTTTTTCCTCAAGTCGCAAAACATTCTCGAGATCTTTTCAGAGATTGAGAAGGAGTTCAATTTCGTCATCTCTTCAAAATCGTTGAAGCGTTACGAGGTGACGTACCGATTACAAACGATCACTATCTACGCCCGGAAATCCATGCGTGATCTGGCCCACCAGCTCGAGAAGCAGGTCACAACCGCCCATCCAGAAGTAGACCTCCTGCGTGACAAACAAAAGATCATCCTCCGCCACCCCGACATGGACAAGATTGTGGAGGAAGTGAACGAGTGCTTTAATATAAAACAGATCACCCGTTCACTTTTCCGCCTTCTTCCGGAGCAGGTCGACCCCCTTGCGGCCTTGATGGAAGAGCTACTTTTTCTGGGTGGGGGGGATAGCGACGACGAGGAGTGAGGCAAAGAACTCGTCCTCGAGGAGTTTCTCAGGTGTGATGTACTCGTCGTCCACCAGGAGACGCCCCTTGAGGGTCGTCCCGCCACTCTGTTGGGAGTACTTATCAGGAACCACCCGGCGGAGAAAATCCCCGACCTGGGAGGGCACCGAGGGGGATGTGATTATCTCAGGAAAGAACCCTTTCTTGCATAGCGTGTTGAAGAGGTAATGGAGGTCATAGTACTGGTTCCTCTGAGGTCGCACGTTGATCCGATCGGTCCATTTGGCGTCCACTTTGGCGTTATCCACGAGGCTCGGGATGCATGCAAAGTCAAAGTCCCACAGCTTGACCTGCACCCCAACATTGGGCACACAGTACCGCTTCCCGTTGATGACGTACTTGTGTCGGTTCTTCCGATGGGCCTCGATTTTGTGAACGAGGATGTTATTGGCTTTGAGGTCATTGTGCCGGAAGTCCGGGTATTTTTTGAAGATCACCGCGAGTGCTGAGATAATCTGAAAGAAGATGACCTTCCAATGGATGAGCTTCATCGAGGTGTAGTTCTTCCGGAAGTAGTCGAGGAGGTCTCCCCCGTTGGCCCACTCGGACATAAGTACCGAGACGGTACTGTGCATCTCCCCCTTTTTGTACCGTTCGACAAATTCGTCAAACCTTTTGTTGGTCACAATCTTTTGAGACGAGAGATTAATGAACGGTCGGATGCTGCTGTTGAAAGTGGCGATGGGGAGCACGATATGGGGGGTATGGTTGTTCACAACAAGGTCGGCAAGCACACGGAGCATCATGATCTCAGCGTTCTCGGGTCGGGAGCATGCGTGCACACTACCGTATTTGCCCTTCTTGGGGTACGCCACAACCTTGACCCCGACGTTGAAATGGGGCTGCCCCGTGGTCGCGGAAGTTGAACCCGTAAACGGCTCTCCGCCTCCACCCATCATCACAGGCATAATTCCACGGAAGGTGTGACCTGTGCTTCCACTTTTGACATAGAGGAGCTTGCATCCCAGGGAGTGCATGAGATCATTGAAATCAATCGCTTTTTTAGCAACAACGGTTCGCATGTCCTTGCTCACACGCTCACCACCATCCTGCTGCGGCTCAGTCAAGGAGATATTGATGAGTGGGGTAACCTCCTGGTTGGCCATCATGGATTTGATGAACAGGACACGGTAGCTGATATGGTCATAGTTTTTCTTCTTTTTGTATTCGGGATGGGATTGTAGATGGCGGTATAAATCAGATATTGTGCTGCTGGTGGATAACGATAACAAATCCTCCTCATTCATCATGGAATGAATGACTATAATATTTCATTTTCTATGACGAAAATCTGAGCTATACGCGGTAAATGTAATTAATCGCACTCTCGGGAAGGAGCTTTTAACTTATAGTATATGTGTATCATAGAGTTTTAATGCTTCTAAACAAGTACAAAACCAAGTATTGTTTGCTAATGGGTGGTAATCCTCCACAAGGTTCTCTTACCGAATTCGCAGCTTGTAGATCTGACAAAGTAGCCCTGGAATATTTAGAAATGCATCCCGATTTTATCGTAACTGCTACTGACAGCAATGGATTAACCCCCCTGCATCACGCAGTGACTTCCGGGTTCAAAGGGGTCACTGAGGCACTTCTGAAAAAGGGTGCGGATATGTATACTCAAGACAATTTTGGACAAACCCCATTCCATACGGCGGTTCGTATGCAGAATAAAGAGCTTGTAGAAATATTCCTGAAACAAAGTGTGAATGTCGATGCCAAGAATACCTTCAAGGAAACCCCTCTTCATCTTGCGGTGAATAGTGGAAATAAAGAGATCGTTCAAATGCTTTTACACTACAATGCCGACATCAATACCAAGAATACCTTCAACGAAACCCCTCTTCATCTCGCGGTGAAGAGTGTGAATAAAGATATAGTCCAAGTACTTTTAGACACCAGTGTGGACATCGATGCAGAGGATACCTTCGGGACTCCTTATGAATACGCTTCAAGAGATCATGGACAGGATGAAACAGAAGCAGCCAAGACAATTAAAAAACTATTATTGGATAAAGCATTCAAAACAGCTCTGCATTGTACGTCCAAGGAAGATGCCATAAAATACCTAAAGCGATATTCAGATATTATCACCTCCGATGAATTTTTTCTCCATCAAGCAGTACGATCGGCAAAAAACACCTTCTTGATCGAGGCAATGTTAGATCGGGGTGCGGACGTAAATGCCTTCGACATGCAGTGCACCCCCCTCCATTACGCAATTTCAAGAAATGAAGAAGATTTCGTAAACGTTTTACTTTCCAAAAAAGGTGTGGCTATAGACAAGAGGGATAGAAATGAAGATACTCCTCTAATGCTTGCGGTTAAAATGAATACAAAACCAGAAATTGTCCGAGCCCTTTTAGACAAAGGTGCGGATGTAACTCTTGAGGACAAATCCAGATATACCCCTCTAATGTTAGCGGTGACATACAATGGAAATCCAGAAATTGTCCAAGCCTTTCTCGAAAAAGATGCGGATGTAAATGTTAAGAATGCTGATGATTGTACCCCTCTACATTTAGCGATAATCAACGGAAGACTTCCAGAAATTGTCCAAGCCCTTTTGAAAAAAGATGCGGATGTAAATGCTCTGGAAAGAAGAGGATTAACCCCTCTATATATTGCAGCTACTCTTGGGCAAACGGATACTGTCAAGATACTTTTAAAACACAGGGCGGACGTAACTTCTATACCCAAGGATGTTTTCAGTGGATTATCGCAAGAAATGCAAACATTACTTTTGACATACAGGGTGTCATGTGGGGTCTGTAACCCATAGGCTTTCTAAAAATTCACAGCACCACCGCGATTTCCTCCATCTCCCACGGCTCGGAAAAGTAGCCGCTCAGGCGGCGATTCACCCCACCGATACTAGAGCGGTGCGGCTCGAAGCGTTCGTGCCTCACCCGCTTGCGGACCTCGCTCGTGGCATTGCCAAAAGCCTCCTTGACGGACCGCCGGTCTTCCTCGGTCAGGACGTCGTGCACCAGACGGACCAAAGAGTTGTAGGAATCGTAGCCCCGGATGGACTGGTCCTCACGAGAAAAGTACTTGTTGTTCTCCAAGAGGTAATCAAGGACCGAGAGCGTGTACGGATCACTACCAAAGCCCCCGCCATCACCACCACCCCCTGTCATGAGCATGGGTGGGGAACGAAAGATGGTTCCGTCATTCCGGACGACGTAGCCGGTCGTCTTCCCGGCCATCTCCCTGAACGGTTCAAGTTGCTTGGAATCTTTCTCACGGACCACTTTCCAGGCATCCGCAAACGATCCACCGTAATATCGGTACCCGGGCAGCCCAAAGATCGATTCCATCAGTGGGGTAACGTAAAGGTTGGTGGTCTCTAGTTTCGGTTCATAGACTTTTTTCACAATGATCTTGGTCATCTTTATCAGTATCTCCTATATATTTTTAATCCTCGTCAATCACGACCCACTCGCCCCAATCGCTGCTCGATGGCTGCTGCACGTTGTGTTGTAAGACTATCGCCCTGGGCCCGCGGAAAAAAAATTCCACGGCATCGGGGTAACGGCGGAATCCTCGGAGCATTTGTGATTTTATGACAACAAGACTTAAAAAAAATATGATCTATAGATCATAATCGGGATGCCAGCTTCTTACGGTGTTCGTCTCGTGGATAACTTCCTTACTAAATATCAAGCGAATGGTGGTGAGCCATTCAATTATACCCTGCTGACGCCTCCCTTTGGGAGGCTACGTATCCCCGATGAGCCCGATCACATACGCGAGCTTCACGAATTCATCGGTACCTGCATGGATGAAGGTGTCGAGGTAGGTATCTGCGAGTGCCACGACGACGAGCTCGACGAGCCCATCTACATGGACCTGGACATCTCGCTCTCAAGCTCCGTGGCCGAAGAAGACGTATCGGTGATGGAAGGATTCCTCGCACTCACGAACAATGTCCTCCGTTCTATGTTCGTCGTGAATGACGACGACCTCGTGGCGTACGTGATGCGGAGAAAAGGGGTGGTCTGCGAGGACAAGAACGGCAGCCTCCATATGGGTATCCATGTTATGTACCCCCACGTACGGGCTCGGTCCGCCCTCCGCCTCATGGTCCACCATCGTGTTGTCAAGGAGATGAAGAAGGCCAACCCGTTCTCGGTGTACCCACTCGCAAGCGATGACATTGTGGACGAGCGGGTTGTCCGTGTTAATCCCATCCTCAAGTACGGGTGCAACAAGCCAAGCAAGGCCCCCTATATGGTCGACCGTGTCTACGATGCCTCCCTGAAACTGCTTCCCAAGCCCTCCTTCTCGGAGGCCTGCATGCTGATGAGCATTCGTATCAACGCCTTCTCCGACGTGCCCTTCTGCACCGAGATCAAGAAAGGTGTCGATGTCGATAAGTTTCTCCTCGATATGGAGACCCGCATCCAACAACAACAGCAGTCTCATACAAGCAAGAGGAAGAGCATCAACCGCGAGGTGACCCAAGAGACTATGGAACGGGTGCAGACCCTTATGGGGATGCTCTCAAGGGACAGGGCCGCAGACCGGACCAGCTGGATCCAAGTGGGGCTCTGCCTCCACAACATCTCGGACAGCGAAGAGATGTACAACCTATGGACCGAATGGAGCCAGGCGGGCTGCCCTAGCAAAGCAGGTCGGACCAACTTCCGACAGGAGTGGAGGCGTTTCCGCCAGCGTGACGATGGGCTCAAGATGGGCACCCTCACGCTATGGGCGAAGCACGACGATGAGACGGCCTTCAATGCCTTCAAGCTCTCCGAGATCGAGAAGAAGCTGCAGAGCACTACCGAGGGGGCCCACTACGATATCGCCAAGGTCCTCCGTGAGATGTACGACGGAGTCTACGTCTGCGGCGATATCACCCATAAGGCCTGGTATGAGTTCCGCGGCCACCGGTACGTACCCATCCAGGAAGGGTATACTCTCTTCATCAACATCTCGGTGGAGCTCGTGGAGAAGTACAACAAGCGGGTCATCCAGCTGTACCACGAGATCGGGTACGCCATGGAGGAAGTCCCCAAGAATGAGGACAAGATCAAGAAGATGGAGGAGGATATGAACAAGGTGAAAGGGATTATCAAGAAACTCAAGGACACCCCATTCAAGAACAACATCATGATCCAGGCGAGGACCCTCTTTTATGACGAAAAATTCAACGAGAGGATGAACGAGAACCGCAATCTCCTCGTGTTTGAGAACGGAGTCTACGACCTGGAACGCACCGAGTTCCGGGCGGGTAGGCCGGAGGACTACATGACCTTCACAACAGGGATCAACTACATGGACTACAACGAGATGGACTGCGATATCCAGCGGGTCGAGCACATCTTCAGCCAGATCCACCCCAAGAAGGAGAATCGGGACTTTTTCTTCACCACACTCGCCGCGGGGCTCAACGGGAACAAACGCGAGCAGAAGCTGGACATCTGGACCGGTTCAGGGAGCAACGGGAAGTCCGTGACGGTCGATTTCCTCAGCAAGTCCCTCGGGGAGTTCTTCGACTCCCCCTCCATCACGATGCTCACAAGGAAACGGGGCTCGAGCTCGGCCGCCTCGCCGGACATGGCCAAGCTCAAGGGGAAACGGGTCATTTCTTTCCTCGAACCGGAGCACGACGATACCCTTCACACCAGTATCCTCAAGCAGTTTTTTGGAGGCGACTGGATCGAAGCAAGAGGGCTCTTCAAAGATCCGATCCGATTCAAACCGCAGTCGAGCGGGTTCCTCTCGTGCAACAATTTACCCAAGATCCCCAGCACGGACGGAGGGACATGGCGACGGATCCGCGTTCTCAAGTTCGGGAGCAAGTTTGTCCATGACCCCAACCCTTCCAACCCTAATGAGTTCCGTGTGGACACAAAGTTGATCGAGCAGATTGACCATCTTACCGAAGCTTTCGTTTCGATCCTCATCCACTACTGGAAGCGGCTCAAGACGGTCCACCAGTACGTGATCACGGAACCCGAGGACGTCGCCGCCGTTACCGCCGAGTACAAGCGGACCAGCGATATCTATCTCAGATTCGTCAACGACATGGTCGAGGAGGTGCCCGAATCCCGCGTAAGCCTGAGCTCCAAGATCCTATACGATACCTTCAAGATATGGTTCCAGCACGAGTTCAGCAGCAAACCTCCACACAAGCTTGAGGCAGTCAAAGAGTTCGAAGCCCGTCTGGGCAAGCCCGTGGCAAGGAAAGGATGGATCGGAAAGCGGATCCGAGAAGAGACGGACGAGGATGACGGGAAAGACGACCTTCAATAATGAACAATTATATCCATACGGATTGTACAGGCAGGTCATGCACCACGATCGCTGCACAAGACGGTCAACTGGAGGTGTTACAATATCTGGTGGAAGTTCGGAGGTTAAGTTGTGATGAACAATGTTTACTTTTCGCGGACAAAAAATTAAAAAGTTATATCCGAAACCAGATGCGAATTTCTTGTTCTGTATGCAACAGTTAATTTTTTTTTAAAAACATCGAGATTCCAGCAAACGCATTATCGTTCGGATCCTCGCCACGCCATCGTGTCGCCGCAGCACCTCCTCTCGTTGCTTCCGCATGAGAGCACAGAACCCATCCCGGTCTTTCATGAGGTCTTCGACGGCATCGATCAGCTCCCCTACCGTCTTCCGGTACACAAGAGAAGGAAAAAGCTTCTTGGCCAGAGGGTTGTTGGTCACACCCAGGAACCCCGCCTGCATGCTCTTAAAGATCCGGTCGCTCACATACGTCCCAAAGTGCTCGGGACCTTGCACGGGGAGCCACATCCGGATGCCGCCATGCCTTTGGCACAGCCCCGCGTAATCGTCCTCGGTGCAACTCCGCGTATGGATATCGTCCACAATGACACAAGAACTTTCCGGTACTTTTTCCTTGATGCGACCGCTGATAAGACCGTACGCGTTCCGTTCCTCGCACGCCGCCACCAGCTCTTCCACCACACCTCGATTGACGGTCCAGACCGAACCCTGATAAAGAATGAAGTGGTTCATGACGTTCGTATCCCAGCACATCTCTGGGCTCCTCAGGTCCCCCACAGCAGGAAATCCCCAGGGGAGACAGAGCATGCGATTCCCCTCATCCTCCTGGAAGTACTCCATCTCATAACCAGGGATCCCTTCCCTGCACAGCAGCACCACGCTCCGATGACGTATATCCATCACTTCTTGTTTCGTTAGGAAATCCTTAGTGGAAATCCCAACATTGTCCTCAAACGTATCCAGGTGGAAGATATACCACGAATCCTGGGTCGAAAGCGGGAGATGACTTGTCTCCCCATGGCAGGGAGACGCGAAGAAGAGGCATTGTTCCGCCTCCAAATGGTGCATGGGCTTGTCATCAACCCATTCTACGGGGGTACCTGGGTACGCTTTAGAGAAGGAATCGAAGATCATCTCATGGATATACGAATGGGTGTGGTGATAGGCACCATTCTCATTATTCTTGGTAAAACCCCAGATGATGATCTTGCGAAATTTTTGCTGGGGTGGTGGTGGTGGTGGTGGTGGTGGTGGTGGTGGTGCCAATGGGTTGAAATAGGACCCAGAGGTACGCATCCAGACGTCGTTCCACGGCTGCATTTTCATAGGGGTGTCGTCATCCACCCAGATCTGCGAACACAGGGTCGTAATGACGATATCAGAGGTGGATACACAGAACCGATGAGATGGAAACAGGTCCATCACCGCGAGATCCACTGGCTTGCTAAGCCTCTCATAACATCTAAGGAGTGGGCGGAACATCGATCGCCGGATCAACCACGCGTGTGATGACCAGGTTGTGTGGTTCGGTGGGTACCAATGCTCCTCTTGGGTGTCTGGACTTTTCTGTTTATGTCCCAGTCCCTGTTTTTTCCCGAGGTAGACAAACTCCCAATCATTTGGAATGTTCGTCATCAGTGTATTCATCTCCTTCTCAAGGGCACGCGAGAGGAGGAAATCATCCTCGAGAACCAGGATTGTATTGTGGTTCTCGGCGATCGCCATTTCGATCACCTTTTTGTGCGAGAGCAAGCAGCCAAACGCCCCCCTGGGGAAATTATAACGGATGAAATCGTTCGCCATCCGACGCGTCGCCTTGGTATAGGCCGGAGCTAGGTCGGGGCTCCGGCCATCCACGGCGTCCACAACCAGGTAGTTCTCCTCCCCGATCCAACGCATCTGCCGGTGGACCCGTGGTCGACGATCGCTGTTCGGCAAGGAGATGATATACACCTGATCACAATACGTGGAAGTGAACATGAATGTTTACAAAAAATATAACTTTTGGAGGCTGGGATCGGGGGGGGGAAGTTGCAGATAATTAAGTCGCTTTGCTTATTTCTACTTCATCTCCAAAACCCTCCATATGAAACAGGCTATCCGATTTTGGGCGAGAGTGAATGATACTCTTATCAAAACTATTCAGAGTGAACCGACCGATTCGACCCCATTCCAGGAAATATTTGTATTTTGTCAACACATCCCTGGTATGCCTGGTTATTTCCAATGGAACATCAAGGTATCCGCTTCCATATGTATCATTTGGAATAAGATGGGTATCGGTCACAAAATGTGAATTACAATCCCTATATCCATCAAACGTTATCACATCACCAACACGAATCAAAGACGTGTCGAGAACCTCGGTTCTTTCTCCATCGACGAACCATGAGCAATCGATCATTTCACCGTCAATGTCATGAATCATTCGGATATAGTAGCTTTTTGCTGGCTCGGTGGTGCTAGGGATTTCTAACCCCTTGTTGATAATGATCAACTTCGAGTATGACTCCGTGCATTCATAATCCCAAAAATATAAACCTAATCCACCGAGATCCTTAACACCCTTTGTAGCGAATAGGTTTGATCGGATTTTTGCGTGTTTCGGTTGATATTTAGCATCACGAGCAGTATTAAGACTCTTTAGGTCACGTTCGTGTTCGAGTTTTGCCTTTACCAGTTCCTTTTTAGCATTTTTGAGGGATAGTTTCGCTTTTTCAAATGCGTCTTTTGCATTTTCCAAGAGGCGTTCTGCTTCTTCTACTCTCATTTTTGGGGGGTTGGTTTAGATGTTGTTTCCTCTCGTCAAGTTCATGCAAATGTAGATTCATTTTTTTCCCCCCTTTTCTTTGAAATGTAATTATACCATTAGAGAGAATGCAGAACAAGACCCTCTATATGACATATAAGGATAATACGGTCCCACCCCATGTCTTTTCTCGATGGAAACAGAGCAATCCATCCTACGCGGTTGAATTTAGCACGGATGAGGATTGTATCGAATTTTTGAATCAACACTTTCACAGCGACATTGCCCAATTGTTTGAAACGATTCCTGTTGGAATGTTCAAAGCGGACCTTTGGCGTCTGTGCAAGCTGTATGTACATGGAGGGGTGTATGCAGACGTCGACCTCGTGCCCTATGTCGACATGGACCGCGAACTTGACTGCCATCATCACACCTTTTATTCCTGTCTGTCCAAGAACATTCATTCCGTGTTCCAGGCGTTTATGGTAGCTTCACGTCCGAGAAACCCACTTCTGTTGCATTTCCTCCTCTCGTTTCTTCAAAATAAACCGTATTCTCGTAGCAACGGTCCCACCTATGAC
>Ga0209617_10000269_pt1 | contig 22246 bp, 26 predicted proteins | sample LakEriepJuly2011_2_FD_187459 | JGI IMG/M metagenome (GOLD analysis project Ga0209617, IMG submission 187459) | Freshwater microbial communities from dead zone in Lake Erie, Canada - CCB epilimnion July 2011 (SPAdes) (version 2) | ecosystem: Environmental > Aquatic > Freshwater > Lentic >...
TGAATAATAAAAGAGATGATAATAATTTTGATAACTTCTTGTAGCGATATGAAATAATCAAAAAGAGTGGATAACAAAAAAAGAGATGATAATAATTTCAGCATCGATTTTGAAAAAAAGGAATAATAAAGAGATGATAATAAGTTTGATAAGTTCCTGTAGTATAAAACAACTGGATAAGAAAAAAAGAAAAAGAATTTAAAAAACTCTTAGTAGCAATATTGATTTTATTATAATATGTAATAATAAAAGTAAAAACAACTTGTAAAGTAGAAAAAAATCCCACTATAAGTCCAATAATATTATAAGTGCAAGTATTACTGTAAATTCCGATTTGTTTATAAAAGAAAGCAAGTTAATTTTACAAAAAATGTTTATTTGTAATATTTTATTATTTTGAGAAAAAAAATTACAATATAGAATAATTGTATGATACATTATAAGTAAGATTATTTTTATTTGATGGTAGTATAACTAATGGAACAGTAACAATTACCAAAAGTACATAAAACATCCAAATTATCCAAGTACAACAACAACAAAAAACTCCGCATGTTGTTATATCATTATAGTTTTTGTTGTATTGGTATACCATTTTTTTATTTTTTTTTATCTGTAATAAATGTTTTTGAATTATATGTTATTTATTGTTTAAAAGAGAAATTTTATATTGTTTTAGAATATATTATATTGTTGAAAATAATATGTGTTATCCAAATAGGATAAATAAGAAGAGTGATTAATAATAAAAATCTGAGAAGAATTTTAAATACATAATTCCAATTAAAAATTTTTTTAATAACTATTTCTTTTTTACATTTGTTTTTATTTGGTTCAATTTCCAGTTTCACCGATGTTTTGTTTGTCATTTTTTTTTGTATCTGTAATGGTTGAAAAGAACATTTAAAAAGTATCCTATATTTTCAAATTATTGAATTATTTACATTTATTAAATTTTCTGTTTCTACGATTTTTCTTGAATATTTTATACCTTCTAAAATAATATGTGTCATCCAAATAGGATAAGTAAAAATCACAATTATTAATAGTAAGGTAAAAAATGCGCTTATAAAAGTTTTCCACGTTGGAAGTTTTTCTTCATCAACACGTTCAATGTCGGAGTTGTCTGCTTTGACTTCTATTTTGAAAGTTGGTTTGCATTCTATTATTTCCATTTTGTTTTTTTGTATGAAGTATCTGTAATGAAAAATTTTACATATATGTTTAATGAATGTCTTTATGTTTTTTACGAAGTTGTATTTCTCCAAGTTCAATGTTTGCTTCTCTTTTTTTTAGATACGCTTTTTTTTCCATGATGTTGATTTCATTTATTTCTATTTTTTTTTCTCGCATCTCAATATTTTTTTCTCTTGTTGTTACATTAATTTCTCGCATCTCAATATTTTTTTCTCGCATCTCAATATTTTTTTCTCTTGTTGTTACATTAATTTCTCGTACAGCAACTTTATTTTCTCTTGATGTTATATTTTTTTCTCTTGCAGCAAGATCCAATAGCCGGGTGGTGATATCAATTTCTATTGTTCTTGGTTCAGCAGAATGCTTGTTAATTCTGCTTCCTATTAAGAAGTTAAAACAAAATATGTTAGAATATTAAGGGTTAATTTATTTAAAGTTATTATTTATAAAAAGTTGATTATTACCGTTGTTTTCAACTATTTCTCCTTCTTCTTCTTCTTCTTCTTCTTCTTCTTCTTCTTCTATATCCGAATAGTAGATATCATCATCATTATCGTCATTAGCTAAAAGCCGAAGAGAAAAAAATTATAAAATAATGTTTTTGATTTTATTAAAAATTTGATTATTGTTTTTTTAATAAAGTACCAACCTTTTATTGTGTTTTGAAGAATGTGTTCTGGTTCCGTTAGTCTAATATGACAGATTGGTTCACCAGCTTTGATGGATTGAAGAGAGTGTGTGATGATTGGAATAGTGATCAGATGAGTTTGTTCATTAAACCATATGTATTCGTTAATAATTTTCCATGGTTTGTCATTCATGTGATTTTTCACATGTAGTATATGTTTAGGCGAATTGCCTTTGAATGGTATGTTAATTTCGTTGACTATTCCAGGGTGTAGAGTAATTTCTTTTGGGACGCATATTGCCCAACAAGAGCATAAGGTGTTATTGGCAGGAATATTCCAGGATCGTATTAATTCAATATAGTTCATTTTTTTCTGAAAAAATTTGATTACAAATAATATTAAAAATTTTTATGAATTTTTCTTACATGTTTGTGAAGATTAGTTCTCCATTTTGTATTATATGAACAATATGGGCATTGATATTTGATTGAATTATGTTGTTCTTTAATATGTAAAAATAATTTTTCATAAGTAGAAGCTGTATAATTACATAGTGAGCAAATACAACTTTTTTGTTGATGATTTAAAATTATGTGTCGTTGAAGATCTCGTTTAAATATAGATGTAAAATCACATTTATTACATACGTATCCATGAACAGATCTAATGTGTCTATACAGATTATTTGGTTGATTTGTTTTGTAGTTACATATTCTGCAACATTTTTGCAATTCTGTCGTTGATGCCATAGTAAATATAATAATTGGTATGTCAATTATGTGTTGGTAATCTGAAATTGAAAATTTTTTTTTATTTTTGTATTATTTAAGTATGGGTTTTGAAACTATATATGTTTATAAAAAATGATTTGTAAGAACTATTCGACAATGTACTAATAATTGTTGAGGGTTAATTGTAATGTTTTTTTTTGTATAATTAAACAGTGTAATATGTGGGTAATTATCATTGGTTGGTATAATATTAACATTGTGGAAAAGTTTATATCTGTGTAATAAAGAATCACAAGATAGTACACATAAAGCAGGAAGGCTTGTAATAAATAAGATTGGGAATTCAACTTTTTGAGAAGAATTTTTAAAAATTGTTATTTTATTTTCATTGTGTAAACGGAATACTTCATAGGATTCTTTGAATATACAATCATTAGCAAATTGTTTTATTTTAATATAAAAATTTAAGTTACAACTTCCACATTCATCCCATTCACTTGGTCTTGTCAGTGTAATAAGAGGAGGAATTGAGACTTGATTCATTTTTTATTTTATTTTTATCTAAAAATGGTATTACAAAAAATGTATTTTTTTACAGTTTAATCATAAATATTAATGTTGGTATTTTGATATAAAAAAAAATCGGTAAGTACACTTTTTATATACATTTTAGCTCGAAATGTGATACATTGAATATACACAATATTTGGAATTTCATTAGGTTCATTTAAGGGGTTTTTCCAAATATCAAGAATCCAATAGTGTGGTAATTTTGCATCACAAAACAAATTGTAAATTCTAGATTTCCAATGTTGTTCATTTGTATTTTTGATTAGGTTATAACCTTCAATTGTAAGAACTTGAGGGTTAGAATAACATTGTTCAATTTCAAACATTCTTTTTTCTATATTTTTAATTAATAGTTTGTTTTGTATGTTTTCTATTATTATTGGTGGTATATCATTTTCTTCTTCTTTTTGTGATAGATTGATAAAAGAAACTTTGTTCCAGTTGGATTTATCTATGGTTGGAATTGGTATAGGCACAGGTCCAGGCACAGTCATTTTTGTTTACAATAAAATTCTGAAAAATAAAAAAATCCATTATTCCAAATATACAATGTTATTATATTTGTTTCTTAAATAAGAGTTTAACATATTGAGAACTTTATTTTTTACATCGTGACTTATGAGGTAAATACGAATTCGTTGAGGGCATATTTCATTTTCTTCATTATTTTCATAATCATAATTATAATCATAATCATTATCATAATCATAATTATCATTATTATCATTATCATTATCGTTATAATCATTATCATCATTATCATCATCATCATCAGACATACAATTAAGAATCCAAAAAAATGGAATTCCGCATTCAAATAAAAGACGATGAAATCGTTCTTTCCAATTTTGTCCTGTGTTAGATCTAAGATGTTGGATTCCATTAATAAAGATGATGTGAGGTCCCATTACAATATTTTCTAGTTTGTCCAAATGACTTTGAATTACATTCGTATAAAAGTTGAAATCTTTTTGGGTCCATATAGGAGAGGGGGGTTCCGGCGGACCAGGAGGTGATGGGGGTGATATTGGAGGAGTAATGCTTCTTTCATTTTGAATTTCTTGAACTTCTTGCATTTCTTCTATTTCTTGCATTTCTTGTATTTCTTGAATTTGATGAATTTCTTGAATTTCATCAATTGGTTCCAGGTATTTTGAACAAAAAATATTTTTGTTTAGAGGAGCCATTATAATTTTTTTTTATGTCAATTGTATTCTGAAAAAAAAATATTTTTTTAAATCCATTGTTTCGTAATCCACGGATGATGAGCTAATTGATTAAGAGAGATGCGGTCGGATTTATCTAAGATCCATTTTAATAACACAATAACATCAATAGACAAATGTTGATTGTGGGGAACTATAATTAGAGGTGTATTTATTATATCACTGGGAGAATTAAATGGTTTTATATTAAATAATAATGCATATAGAATTAAACCTAAAGACCACGTATATAATCCGTCTGCAGTGTATTTTTTATATTGGAAATATTCTGGCGGAGTAATATCATTATTTAATGGAGAATTTAATTCGTCATTTTTTGAATCAAATTGAGAAGCGGAGTTAAAATTTGCTATTTTGACTTGATTTGTTTTAATATTAATAATTATATTGCTGGGTTTAAGTTTTCTATGTAAAATATGTTTTTGAAAACAAGAATAGGTTGTATTGAACAACTGTTTAAAGATGGTATGTGCTACATTTTCAGATACAGGTCCATTAGAAGTAAGAAAAAATTGAAGGGACATTTGGCCAAAATATTCCATTACAATGAAATGAATATCAGATTTTATAGCATAGTCATCTAAATATTTGATAATTCCAGGGACATGTTGCAATTTTTTTAGAATAGATATTTCTTTAACTTTATTATGTCCTGGATTATAGATTGACTTAATGACAACTTTTTGATGGGTTATTTTGTTGTATCCAGATGCTACAGCATTGAATTGTCCACGGACAAGAGTTCTTTTCAAATAATATTTTTGAGTGAAGCGTTGTACTTCAGGTAAATGAGTATTGTATTGTATTCTGTCCATAGCACAAGACGCCATTTTTCTTTCTTTCTTCCTTTCTTTCTGAAAATAGAATTTATAAAAAAAATTTAGATTGTTACAATTTTACGCAATTTTACAATTTTACAATTTTACAATTTTACAATTTTACAATTTTACATTTTTTTTACAATTTTTTACAATTTTAATGGAAGACTACCAGAATTTGAAACAAAATATCGTTTATTTGGTACATAGTTTGAAAAAACATTTTTACTCATATGAGTTTTAAATATGATAAAATCAGGTGATTTAAAAAATATATTGTATGCAAGGAAGGGATATTTTTTTGGATCATAGTTTTTTTCATGGTATTCTTTTTGAAAGTTCGTATTAAGTCCTTTCATGTGGGTTAGATATACGTTATCAGACTTGTTATAGAGTCTGTAACATTTTTCTGCTATATATTCTCCACATTCATAGAATCCTTCTTCTACCCAGATACCCGATATTTTATTGGAGTCTTTTTCAAAATGTTTGGGAAATAAAGAATTAAATACAGGTCTTAATTGTGGAATCACATTTTCATCAAGATTTCTATGTTTCACTAAAAAGTGTGCACTATCGGTATCCATGTATAGTAATTGTGCTAATTTTGGGTTTAAATATTTAAGTAAATAAAATAGTCTTTTTAACAGTATTATTTTACTATTGAATAAAATATAACATCCAACATGTCCTAAAAGGGTCGGGAATGATTCTTCATATTTTTTTGAAATTTCGACTAAAAAAATATTTTTGTCCATTTCCAGACACGATTTTATTTTAGACGACATAATTGGTTTTTTTCGTCTATTTTCAAAATGTTTAAATTTTTGGGATGAAATATTACATAACGTGTAACCATAACAAGAGTTTAACATTAACTTGATAAGTTCTGCTTTAATTTCTAAATCTTGACGTTTTTCTTGATTTTTTTCTTGTTTTATGAGATTTTTTAATTCTTTTCTAAGGATTAATTTATTTTCAATACTTGATCTAAGATAGTCATCTAATTTGAAAAACAGTGCATGATAAATATCAGGCGTTTCTTCAAAATCAAACGTTTTATGTAAGAAATTAAAATATTCGGTGCTCATTACCATAAATCCTTTATTTTCGTGTACACTTACAACTCGGGGGGCTGAATGACATTTATTTACTTGTTCTTGGGTGTATGGAGAGAGTTGTTTTAGTCCGTATTCAATTTTTTGAATAATGAATCCAAATATAGGATTTTGATTATTTTTTTTTATTTTTAAATTTTTGACAACAATTAAACCAGTAAGAGATTTTTTATAAATCGCATTTAAAAAATTTGTATAGCTATATTTATAGTTGTATGGCATAAGAAAATTATCATTTTTTGGTAAAGAATGATTGAATTGACATTCTGATATTTCTACATATTCAATAGTTAAAGGGGAATCAAAAAAGTTTTTAAAATGTAGTTTATAATGAATACATAATTGTTTAATTTGATTAGTTACAGCGATGGTTTTTTGCAAAAGTTCAGTTCCTTTGTTATCATTGGATACAGGACAAGTTAAAAGATGTCCGTGAAAATAAACTGATTGGTATTGGATTAGTTTTAAATGAATGGTATTAGTAGTAAGATTTTTGTATGATAGAAATCCATCAATAGGGAAAGTCCCGAAAAATAGTTGCCCGAGGGCTGTAAATCCGGATTGAAATCTCAAAATAAGTATGTTTGGATCATTTTGAAATTTTTTTAAATAATGAGCTAAAGCGTAAAATTCATTATAAAAGCGTGGTGGATTACTTATTAGTTTAAAGTTGTCAGTAAGATGATTTCCATTTTGTTTGACATTATGACAATATTGATTTAAATTAAGAGTATGATATAAATTATTTTTTTTGTAATTAAAAAGCTTGTTATAATCATCACTTGTAAATCTAGAATAAAATAGAGGAGTGTTAACAGGTATTTTTTTAACTGATGCACTTGGATAAAGAGAGCGTATGTCAATGGTAGCAATTCCGCATGGTTTTTCATTAAATTGTTTTTTCCAATTTTCGCAAAGAGAAAAATTAGCCCATGTTTTGGTACAAAGATCCGGTTTTTCTAAGTAATTAAAATGTTCATTGATAGAGATGGATTCATCTATTTTACCATGGACAAAACTGGTACATAGTCCTCCTGTAACAGCTTGTTTGATCATGTAATTGTAAAATGTATTGTTTATTTCTTTAGGCGCCAGTTGTTTTTCTATTTGGTATGAAGGTTCAATTATAAAAAATTGTTGAAATGATAAACTAGATTGAGAATAGTTTCTTCTTAAAAAAATATTAATACTTGGGTTTTGTTCCAGGAATGACTTGAAAAGTGTTAATAGTATTGAATGTAGTAAAGCACAGTCTTGAATTAAATAGTACGTTCCATATTCATATAAATTGTTAAATTGTTTTTCTTTAAAAATAGATTCTGCTTTTATTCGAGATTCTAGGGATGGTGTTTTACCAAAAAATGTATCTTTCCAAAATTGTTCATTGTTAGGTTGCATTGAGGAAATGTTTTTAATTTTTTGTATTGATGTTGCTTGATTGTATGGGAAAACTAGTTTTGAAACAGGTAAGTTAAATAGTTTTCCTATTTTGTCTAATGTCATATTAGATGAGACTAAGTTTCTTATATCTTTGATATACAATTTCATAAGCCACTTATTATTTTTTTTGTTAGTTAGAGAAGTGCTTTTTTTGTTACAATTTATTTTTTTTTTATAAAAATTATTTTTGTTTATGCAGAGTATTGAAGAAATTGAAGCTCCTTTTTTGAATATTTTAATTTTTTGATGTAATCTACTTTGAATTAAAATAAGACTATTACATAAAAGATAATTGTCATAGTTAGATCCATTAAAAGAGGTGAGAGTACATTCAAATATAATTTCTTGTAAACGTTGATGCATGTTAAAAAATATTCCTCTTTTTTGTGTTAAGAACAAAGATGTATTGAAAGTATTTAATAATGGTTGTAGAAGAATATATTTAATTAATGAGGCAAGAATGTTTCTTTGATAAATGTAAGTGAGGAAATTTAAAATCATTTTAGCTGTATTTTTATGATTAGGTTCTGTGGAATTGGTTGTTTTATGATTTTGAAAAATGTGAAAAATGTTTACATTTTTTTCTGAAATTGTAAGATTGTTAAGAAGAGAGATTATTTCTTTGGTACATTCTGTCATATCTATTTGGTCTATTTTACTTTTAAATGTATTCCAATGTATTGTAGAGTATATTTTGGATGGTTCACTGTTTACATATCGGCTAAGTTTATTAAATAAAATTTTGGGTAAATATTTTATAAAAATATTAAGCAGTTTTTTAATAGGTAAGGCATCATACAGTCCAATAATATATAGTTGTTGAATTCCAGTATTAATTTTTTTGTGTGAATATTGTTGAAATTTATTTTCAAATTCCTTATTTGATAAAATATCAATATCGCATAATTTGTTGAGAGCTTCTGTATCATAGCTGAAAAACAAAAAAAATATATATTTTTTTTTTATGTATAAAGATGTGTATTTTTAATTAATAAATCAAACAATCAATTAATTAGTTAATTAATTAAACAATTAAGCAAATCAACCAACCAACCAACCAACCAACCAACCAATTAACCAACTAACCAACCAACCAACCAACCAACCAACCAACTTAAATAAAAAACAACTAACCTTAAAAATGATATTTCACTGCATATTTTCAGTTTTGTTTTAAGTTCTAGTGTTAACAGTCCACAAGCTTCTGTAAAAAAATATAACAATTAGAAAAAGGAAATTTTTTTATGTATATAAATAAGTTTTTGATGGGGGAGTTAAATATTTTACCTAAATTTTCATAGAGAAAATTTTTTGGATTAGATCCGGCCCCTGTAAAAACACTTCGTTTAGTTTTTTATATTATTGTATAATAATAATAATAATAATAATAATAATAATAATAATAATAATAATAATAATAATAATAATAATAATAATAATAATAATAATAATAATAATAATAATAATAATAATAATAATAATAATAATAATAATAATAATAATAATAATAATAATAATAATAATAATAATAATAATAATAATATTATATTTTTTTGTTGTACCTAAAGGTTTAAAACTCTTGTTGTTGGGAGCATAGTATCTTTCAGTATCAGGATGTTCACAGATACAAAAGTTTTGATTTAGCAGTTCTTTATTAGGATTTGAATTGGTTTTAAAAATGTATTTACCCTCTGTTATGTGTGTATTAGAAAGGTTATTTTTTTGGTTGAATACAATTCTGTTAGTGGATGGAAAATTATCTAGTATATGTACGTCAAAAGTTGGTCCATGTAGATGAGGTGTTAAAAAAAGGTGTAATATATCATCTGACTCATTTTCTAAATATCCAATATTACTATCAGTAATAATTTTGGTGTGACAACTTTTGACATATGAACTAGTTGAATAAAGAGCGATTGAAAAGGACTTTTTTTCAATAATTTTTTGATTTTTTAAAATAGCATTGATATCATGCATAGTAACCGTTTCTGATTTATATTCGAATTTTAAATTTGATATATGTATTTTAATATTGGGATTAATATTTTCTGGGTTAATATTATTTGGTTGAATAAGAATCGGTTTGCAGGATACAGAAGAAATAGTATAATATTTAGATTTAAATTCAAGAATGTTAATTTGAAAAAAGTTTTCACAGTGGTTTTGACAAAGTCGAATGTTCGGGTTTTGATATTTGTAGTATGGGATAAAACATTTTTCATTTTTATGTGTACAGTTTAAATTTTTATTATAATTTAGAGTTTGTTTAAATTTAATAAGATTAATGGAAATTCCAAGTCTCGTTGACAAGTATAGCAGATGTGTATTGAGATTCACAGTAGTATTCCATGTTCTCGGCGTTAATTTAATTTTTTCTATTAAATTTTGATACTCTTGAAGTTGATGACGAGTTTGTATGTGAGTTATCCAAACATGCTGTAGTAGAGTGTCTGAAAGAAAAAAATATTTCAACGGTTTTTTTTGAAAAATTATGTGATTTAAAAAAAAATGAAAAATAGTATTTTTTTGTAAAAAATATGATAAATAATTACCTATAAAAGAATTTTCAAAATAAATTTCATATTCTGGAAACGTTTTTAGTTGGGTACCCCATTGTATGATGAAATGTGGAATATCATTAATGCAGATAGCCATTGTTTTAGGTGGGATATTTTTTCTGAAAAAATAATTATATATCTTCATCATCGATGGTCGTAATAGCACAGAATTGGTCATCTAATCCTGTGGGAGAATATAATAGATTAGCTATTTGGTTTTATATATTTTTTTTGTTATCAAAAATGAGTTAAATTACCATAGTATCGAATTTTTTTCTTGGGTTCTGGGTTTAACTCTGCAACAAGAATTATTGTGAAAAACAATACTTTTTGGGGGGATAGGGATAGGTATTTTTTTTTTAATTGTAAGAAAAAATACCTGGTAAAAATATCTGAATCGGTAAAAGTTGAAGAAGACAAAGTGTTTCTCCAATGTTTATATGTAATGAATTTTTGGCAATAACAGTTAAAGATAATTCATTACAGGAAGGTAACCAAAATTCTGTAAGAATTTTATATTTTTGATGGGGATTTTTTATTTTTACAATGTGATTCAAGGGTAAATTTAATAAGCACAATCCTAGTTTAATTTCAACCAATTTTTGCGCACAAATATCTAGTTCATGTGAGGTAGTTACCATTAGGTGATTGTTATTGTCAATGAGAGGATAATTTGCCCAAGGACTCATTTTTAGAAAGTTCATATCTGAAAAAATGTATATACATATTTTAATATATATAGAAAACCTTAAAGATAAATGTTAGATGGAATATAAGGTGTTAAATTATTATTTTTCAGAATGATTTCTTCAATCCAATATACAACAGGGTCATTTGGTTTAATATCAGAAAATTTAAGATTATCACAAAGGGATAGAATATTATTGGATTTACCCAAAAATTTAATAATTCGTTTTAAAATATCAGGAATTTGATTGGTGTGAAAATGTTTAAAATTAAATTGTTGTGCAAAGATAGAGTCTTCATTTATGAAAAATATAGAATTTTCCATTTTAGTAACAAAATTATTAGGATTTGTTAGAATTTTATAAAATTTCGCACAAATTTCTTTCCAGGTAAAAATGATTTGAGTATCTGCGCAAGTGTATGCTTTGATGAGCCAACGGGGTATCCAAAATTTTGACGAGGGGTCAGTGTATATTATGTTCAGAGGAGAATCTATATACAATTCATTTTTCAAAAGTTCATTTTTTAGTATGAATGTTTTGTTATCATTTACTACGTTCACATGGGGTAAACAGAAATTGTATAGATTTGGTATATACATAGTTGTTGTATTAAAACATAATTTAAGTTCTTCGTTTAAAAATATTATATTATAGTTTCCTTGGGCATACATACTTTCTTGACTAGCAAGATGTTCAATAAGATAAATAAGTTCATTTGGTCTGAAATATAGGTTTAAAGGTAACTGTTTTTGATGTATGAGTTTAGCTAGCGGTGATTCTGGTTTAAATATCCACCATTCTGCATATTCTATATTTTTTTTGTTCAATTTTGGTATTAATTCAGTATTTAAAAATTCTAGGTATAATTTAGTGAGTTGGTGTTTGAAGGGGTCATTGCATCTTTTGCAGGATTCTGAAAAAGAAAAAAAAGATAAATTGTTAATTATTTGTAAAATAGAGTTTTCTAAATGTGAAAGCAAAGTTCTTTTTTACTTACTTAAATGCTTTTCAAGCGTTTTTGCCATGTATACACATTGTTCTAGATAAAGGGTGTAATCATGAACTCGGAGAGGTGGTGGGGAGAGAAGAGGCAGGACTTTTGATGCAGGGGGGGGTGATCCGTGTGCAACACGGGGACGTTGGGTGGCTCGTTCAGGTTGGCCAGGTAAGTAACTAGGAACCAGTGGAGGAAAATTGATGTCCGGGGGCAGGGGGGGTCCAGTGGCAGTGTCAATGGGCGACAACCTAGCGTCCAGGCTGTTCATTTTTTCACTTTTTTTCTGTAAAATATTTAGTTCATAAATTTAAGTAAAATAAAGGCTAAAACAAACTGGATTGTGTCATTATCTAAATATTTAAACTGATTTTTAGAGCACAATACTAAATGAGAACCAATATAAAGTTGAATATGAACCGGAAAAGAATAAGAACATGAGAGAGAATTAGTATTAGTATTAGTATTAGTATTAGTATCAGTGTTAGTATCAGTATTAGTATCAGTATTAGTATTAGTATTAAGTTCGATATAGGTTGTGTTATTGTTTTCGAAACAAGCTAGATAATATTTTGGTTTGTTAAATATTGTTATAAGATCGGAGTGCATCAAGGGAATAAATGAAGATGAAGGCCAATATTTGTATTGTGTAAGCATTGTGTATTCATGCCAAAGAATTTGAAAAATAGTTTTAAATTTAATTTGATCTTGGGTGGTTAATATAGGTAGCCAATTAGAGTGAAATATCAATTGTTTGTTAAAATAAAATTGTACATGATGCAGAGGTGCAAAAGATTTTGTATGGTCTGGTTTAACAGGTAGTTGAACAATAATTTTATTGTTAGTAATTTGCAGATAAGCACAGTCTTGGACTGAAGGGTCGTCAAATTTATATATATATTCTTGGGAATATTCTTCGCAGATATTCGTGTTTTCATTTTCTATTGATGATGATGATGATGATGGTGATGGGGATGGTGATGGTGATGGTGAAGTTGGCATTTCATCACATTGTGTATCCGATTTTTGTAGTTTTGTTTTAATGAGATTCTAAAAAAAAATTTTCTTCTATTTTTCACAAGGGCATAAAAGAGTGTGAATATATTTTTTTTTTAAATAATTAAAAAAAGTGTAATAAGTAAAATAGATAGAGTGTGTTATGTATTGTTTTTAAAAGAAGAAAATTTCCTTAATATCCAAGGTTTCGGAAAGTTTATTTTCAGGTGGGTTTTTATTTGGATTTTCACTAGCAGTATTCATTGTTTATAGAAAATATTTATTATCTGAAAGGTTGATTTTTTTGTGTTTACAGTAAATATTTCTCGATTATTTTAGAATATTGATTCGCTTTATATACAGTTATATGTTTGTTCTTTATTCCATAATATGTATCACAATTATATATTTTATAAAATACTTTTAACGGTATATAACAGGTATTTTTTAATGATACTATGTAAATATGATTTCTGTTTTTGCAACAAAAATGTTTTATAACAGCAAAATCTGGTTTACAATTTGAGTCGATTGACCAAAATTGCCGACAAATCCGATTTTTATTAATTAGATATTGTTTTTCTAGAATAGGTATACAAATATTTTGTTTAACTTCTTCGCTTACAAAAATGTAAATTTCTGAACTATTTTCATCATTGATATTATATATATTATCATTTCCATATTCATTGAAAAATAGCACAAGTGGTATATTATTTTTTACTAAAAGCCAAACAAAGTTGATATCTTTAGAGCACATATCTGAAAAAGAAGAAAAATATTTTTAAACCCTTTTAATAGTAAATAGTAAATAGTAAATAGTAAATAGTAAATAGTAAATAGTAAATAGTAAATAGTAAATAGTAAATAGTAAATAGTAAATAGTAAATAGTAAATAGTAAATAGTAAATAGTAAATAGTAAATAGTTAATAGTTAATAGTTAATAGTTAATAGTTAATAGTTAATAGTTTATAGTTAATAGTTAATAGTTAATAGTAATAATTTTTACCTAAGGAATGACAAAAATGTTTAAATTTGTACGAGAACGGTTCAAATAGTGGAGACACTGCGTATATGCACCATCCGAATAGTCCTAAAAAAATGTAGAATATAGAAAAGATAGCATTTAGCTTTATGATAATTTTTAAACAAATTTAAAAATATATAATGATTTACCTACGGCAATTCCACCGCACAAAAACCAACAACATGTACAGGGCATTTTTTATAGTTTTTTCTGTAATAATCAAGATAATTTTTAATATTTTTTTTATTTATAAGTTTCAATAATATTTTTTGTATTGTATTTTATTGTATACTTTCCTAAGAGAATATAAGTGAGAAGATTAATTTCTACTCCATATTTTCTGTTTTTCTGTATTTTCTGTAATATAAAAAAAATGAGTTAATGGATAAGATATATTGTTTGTAATTTTGAGAAAATATTATAATTTTTTTATTGACTTACGTTTTTGACTTACGTTTTTTGCGCAAGAATGTATAAATATGAGCAGTAATAGCTGGTTAGGAAAAACGTAGTTTATAATCTTGACATGGACACAAATTGGTGTCGCATTCTAAAAATGAACAAATAATTTTATTATTTTGTGAATTTAATTTTTTTTTGTAAGGTTGAAAAAGAATATTTCTAGCTTTTAAAATATCTGTAAGAGTTATAAGTGTAAAATTAGTATATTCACCATTAAATATTTTTTTAAAATAGGGTAATTTATTAAAATCTATAGAAAAATAGAACTCATTTTTAATAATAACCGGATGCAATGCAACTATAAGAAACAAATTTTTGGTATTATGATATTCTATACTTAATAAGTGGGAGAAATGTCTATTTATTTTGTCTAAAAACCAAGGGGAATTTATCAGACAGGGAAAAAATAGTTTAGAATGACATAAATAAAGTATATCTTTAATTGAAAGATATGACACTATTTTACGAATTATTTCTTCAGGTAGATTTTTGTTGAGGTATATGTGATAGGTATTGTAATTGTAGTTAGTTTGAATTTGTTCAATATTCCAGGATAGTTTGTAGACTCGAAATCTTTCTGGTTCCCTTATCTAAAAAAAATTGTGATTACAATAATTAATAGTATGATTTGTATAAATATATAAAAAAATAAATTTTTTTTGGTGCAAGTAAATTACCGTAATCCATTTCATGTTGGGCATCAGGTATAGTTCAGTTCCTTCTGTCAATTCAAGACGAAATTCTCCATCCGTATAAATATTGTTAGAATGTTCAACTGGAATTTCTTTAGGATTATACACCATTTTTTCTGCTATTGTTATTTCAAAAGTCATTATCTGAAAGACTTTTTTTTTACATTTCTAGTACTTCTATGGATATGTATAGCTGACTTAAATCCATGAATTCAACAATTTTTTTTTCTGAATCATATATGTGAAATTCAAGGACATTGTTTAGAGAAAGAGTATTAAAATAAGGCAAATGTAAGTCCGATTTAAATTCTGTTTTAAATTTGTCTATATCATCATTGTATGTTAACATACATAACACTCGGCCATACGAATTAGGTATTTGAAAATTATTAAAAGTTAAAAAGTTGGAATCAACAGAATTACCGGTTTTAAAATATAAAAAATATGGTGGATTGTAAAAAGGGTATTTTGAATAAGGATGTCCATTAGTTATCATACCATGAGGGATATTAGACAAACTTTCAACTTGAAATGCTAAAAGTCCGGGTTCAATGGAAGGACCTATTTTTTCCCATATAGTGGGAGTAAAGAAATAAAGTTGAGATGTTAAATCTGTAAAATATACATTGACATAAAATCGTTTCATATCATAAATGGTATTTTGTGTTTTAAAACTGTAGAAAGTAATGATGTTTTGCGTTCCATGGATATGTCCAACATATCCATAATATTGTGCAATCCAACAGAGAGAATAGATTTGGACTATTTCTTGTTTTAAATGTTGAGAAAATTCCGTGTTCTGAAAGAAATATAATAATTTTAAGTATTTTTTATTTTCAGTTTCATTTTTATAAAAAAAATTAATTTTTTACCTTTGAATAATTGTTTGAAAAAAAGTTGAATGATGGAGATGTTTTTAAGTTTACAAGACTTACAAATTGCCAACTTTCTATAGGATCACTGAAAATTACAAAACTGAAAACATGTTCTTTTCGCCTTGCTGATTCTGGATCACTTTCATCTATTGTAAATAGTTCATTTGGATCATTAAACATAAATGTTAGGTTAAAAGTACATTCTTCCAGGGTAAATTTTAATTTATTATTGATGATGACATTTTTTTTTTCTTCATTCCATCCTAATCCTCCTGAAAAAATGAATGTTCAATAGTATGTTCTAAAATAGACATTCGTAGTTTAAGAAAGAAGTGAAATAAAAAAAATACTCCCCCAATGCTTCTGAGTATAAGAATGAATGTTCCTTTAAGATCTCTTCATTTGTTTTATTTAAAGCTACTGAAGCATCAAAGTCAAATTTCTATAAAAAGAAAAACCTGTTTAAAAAATAGAATAGTTAAAAAATGCGATATTTCAATTACCTTCAATTCATCGTTAGTGCATAATGTTATAGTTGAGTTTAAATCATCATCTATAATGTTTCTAAGATTTATAAAAAAATTGTGAGAAAACTTTTTAGTTTTATTTTTTTTTAGCAAGATAAATAATAGTTACCTTATTTCATCTTTTCCATATATTATCATTGATGGATCAGCGATCCAAGCTATTTTAGTTAATAACTCATTTGGAAAAACTACTATTTGATGAGGTAGTAAAATTAGACTAACTACAAATGAATCCGCTGTTTTTTTAATAGAAGAAAATGGTCTGTTGTTATTTTCTGTTTTTAACAGTCCAGAATATGTTTTATTTGATTCTAAAAACGGATTTCTAACAGCTTCTGCCAGATTTCTGAGTGATATGATATCTGCACACACAAAAAAATTATTACAATAATTATTAAAATTATTACTACTATAATTATTACTACTATTATTATTATTTGCCTATGAATCCTTTAGGAGAAAATTGAAATTGCATAGGACCTGTAAAAACATAAATTTTAAATTTTAATTACTGATAATATATAATTATAAAATAGTGAGATGAGTTTTACTGAATAATGGACTGGAAATGTTGCAGTCAACATATGAAATACGGAGATCTGATTTATTGCAGTCAATGTCTCTAAACTGTTGAGGAAGTCGGCATTGAAAAATATTATCCTGAATGACAAGACTCATTAAATTTTAAAATATAAAATAAAAAAAATTAATTTATAAAAAGTTGTGAAATACCTTTGAAGAACATTGCACCAAATATTTTTTTGGGATTATCATATTTATTTATTTCTGAAAACTTAACATAGATAGCTTTGAGCTACTGGATTTTTAATACTAATTTTAGGCAATTTTATTCCTTGTTTGTGTAAAAATTTACAAAATTTAATGTAACGAGAATCTGTATTATCATTTTTGCCAAATCTATTTAGAAGAAAAGAGCATATATCAGCGATATGTATATTAGGAAACTGAATACAAAACATTTTTGTATCAAACTGAATATATTTGTCGATAATATCAAAAACTAAAGGTAGATATTTTTGTTTTGGATATGTATCTTTTATAAACTCTTTTATATTTTGCTGAGAATGAATTTCAGTTGATTCTATATTGGAGATCCCACAGGGCTCATTGATTTTGTGAATGATAAATTTTTCATTATTTGAAAACATAGTAACTTTTTCACCTTTAAATAATAGATCTATTTGGTTAACTAAATAATTTTTGTTACAGTTTATATAACAAAAATTAAAATTTTGCTTAAGTGGCTCTTGATAAAATGTTAGTATGTTTTTCCCGCCTAAGCGCGATTGGAGTTTCCTAAAAAAAGAAATGACTTTTTAGATAAGTGTAGGGGGAAGGATTAAAAAAATATTAGGGTGTATTGTTTAGCAAAAACTAAATATTACCTTATAACGTAATATCCAAGATTTGAGTAGGACAAGAAAATATGAGGCGCTAATAGTATTTCTGTGAATAAGTTGTTGTTGAAAAGATTATGAATGATAAGGCATAGTTTTATATTATGATGACGAAGGTAATAGTTGACCACTCGAAGAAAATTGTCTTTGGCTACTGTTTTGGAAGAATTTGGTTTAAACGAAAAATCATCCAATACTACAAAAGAATTGTCTGGTATATCTTCAAAATATGATTCTTGAATGACAAAGTCACTATTTAATAATCGAATATTCGGTAAGTGCGCAAAATCATCTGTTTCTTGAGTTTGAATGTAAACTGGGGTATCTGGAAACATAAAATAGAATAAAATAAAATATAAAAGAATAAAAGGGGGTTTTTTTATATGAAATATAATATTTTATCCCATAAGTACCTGATTTAAAATTTTGTATTAATAAACTAACAAATGTGGATTTACCAGATCCACTTTCCGCTGAAAAAACAAAAAGAGATTATTTTGTTTTAATTTTTTATTTTTTTATTTACATTAGTAGACACCTATTATAAATATAAGATTGGATAATGGGACTATTTCAGATATTTGACGTTGCATTGACATTGTCATGGTCATTGGGCGGAGGATTCAGTGGTGTAGAATTAGGTTGGAGTCTAAACATAAAAAGTAAAACAACTTATTAGATATTTTTGTGTGAACAACGCTAAGAATAATAAAAATTTAAAAAAAATTCATATTTTTGCTACCTGTTACAGTCATCAATGAACTTTTGACAATCTTCTTCCAAGTATTGTCCGAAAAGTAAGGCTGGTAATTTTATATAGCTGTACTCAACAACATTAGCTTTTTTGATGTCACCCATTTTTCGTTTTTTGGTATTCATATCATTTTTATTTGGATCTTCTTCTGCTTCTTTTTGGTCATGAAATTTGTATTTTATAACAAGAGCCACATCGTTTTCACTAGACAAGAGAGAAAATAGTATTTTATTTAGAAAATCAAATCGAATAAATTTAAATCAAAAAAATTTTTTTTATACCTGATAGTCTTGTTTTTTTTATTAATGGATCCAAATCCTAGTTCACTTGAGTTGTAATGCTATACACAAAGAATATAAAATGGTTGATAAACTATAATATAGATATGTTTTGGTTATCAATCGTTTACCTCAAAAGTTAAGTCTAATTTAATAGATTGGTCTGTTGTATCGATGGTGCATAGATTGGAGAATTTAACATCAGACATATGAAGGGAGTTGTCTTGAAAAAAAATTAGAAAAGATAAAGTGCAATAACAGCAACGACTATGATGTTAGATAAGAAAAGTTAATTTTTTTTTTTTACCTGTTTTTGAAACTTCATTTAGAAGGAGGACAAAGGAATTAAGAGAGGACATGTAAGTTTTTATAAATGTTTCTTCAGCAATACTTTGTAAAAAATGAAAGTCAAAAATTAATGCTTTATCCTCAAATTTTTTACTGTTCTGCCCATCACGCCCATATCGTTGAGTTAAAACTAAAAAAATAAATAATAATAATAATATATGTTAAAAGGTTGCATGTTTTTTTAAAAAACGGAAAAACCGAATCTAACCTAAAAGTCCTGGGGAAGAGTCCAAAATTGTATTCTTGTTATTTCTAAAAAAGTTAAAAGGGGAATAAGAAAAAAAAATTGGAACGTACCTATAATTAGAAATGTATTTTATTTTCTAATTTCACAAAAATTATACCTAACATATCTGTACAGATCTTTGACAGGACCAGGCAATCTCCCCGGACTATATATAAATATATATAAAGAATTGATCATGTTATTTTAGGAGAAGCGTTTTTTTTTTGTAAAAGGGCTTTTTACCTGATTGGTTCAGAAAAAAATTTGGCAGAATAGTAGTACCGTTCAGAAGGAGACTGGAATAACTTCTTTTCAAAATATTTGCACTCAAGACTTTGAGATGTTGATTGCAGTTTCGGTGTCTCGTTAGAATTATACCGGATGACGTACATGTTGAAAATTATAACTAGAGCAAAAATGATTGTTATGGGTAGCAAAAATATGGATTAATAAGAAAAATTTACAAAATGTTGTGACAAAAAAAGGGATACGAGATTTGATTTGATTCGGCTAAAAGTGGTATCATTGGAAAGATCTTGATGAGTAGGGTTCACGAAAAGACCTTTAAAAATTTTTTAACGTATTTCTTTATATTTTTAATTATTATTTTAAAGAAGTTAAGTGGTTTTGGCAAAAATTACGTCTATTGCAAATGTGAATAGGTTTGTTTTTGTAAATTAACAAGCAGTCAGCCAATTTGCACTATCCGCCAGCGTATTGTGGTTTAGTATATATTCTTTCATATTTTATATAAATGTGGCATATTTCTATTGGGGGCGGGATATCACTGATTGGAATAGGATGACGGATAGTGCTGTGGTATTCCGTAAGCCTATTACAACGGGAGAACACCCTTTAGAATAGGATGACGAATTGTGCAGTACCTGGGCTGCGGTAAATTGACAAAATTGAATAGGTTTACAACTTGCCAATCACCAAGCGAAATCCTATTGGACAGGAGTTCACCCGAAGTCATAGGATGGCAGCAAAAAACGATTCAAACCGTAATAGGCTGTCGGATAGAGCAAAATTGGCATACGGTTTGTTAATTTACAAAACTAATCCTATTCACATTTGCAATAGTCATAAATTTTCCTAGTACCACTAGTCGGTTTAAAATATTAATAAAAAATATAAAGCAACACTTTTAAAATTTTTTAAAAGTCATCGGTAAGCCCTACTAACCAAGATCTATCCAATGATACTACTTTTAGCCAAAATCAAATCTCGTGTCCCTGTCCCTTTTAGTGTCGTAAAAGTTTGAACAAGTCTCGGGGACATTTTGATCAAACCTTGTAACACTTGATTAAGTTTCGTAACACATGGACCAATTGTTTGTAATTTGAAACAATTGTACAGATGGGCGTTAAAAATGGTTTAGATTTGTAACAATGTTACTAAAAACATCAATCAAACGTTTGAACATAAGTTATGCAGAGAATTGGGTAAATGATGAAAAAATTTACCATATATTAAATTTCTGTATAAGTTTTAAAAGGATTATAATTTTTGTCCAAACTTTAACTTTAACTTTTTGACATGTTCAAATTTCTTTGCACAAGAATTTTGCCTAAAATTTTACAAGTCCACCAAAGCTAAAGTGGATCATGTGAAAAGAGGGATGCTTACCAGAAGTAGAGAAGAGGGGAGAGACCTCGGCAGGGTTGGGGAGCCCAGGGGCAAGTGATGAAAGAGGGGAATCCATGGGGTTTATAAGGGAATTTTGAAAGGGGAGGGGAGTGAGTATTTCATCATGCTTTTGCTCCTTATGCACACAGCGCATAGGTAGGGGGAGGAGCCTAAGCAAACGCAGTCATTTTATTGGTCAACATTACGCGGGGGGAGGAGCTTAAATTTCACCATGCATACGCGGAGCTATTTCATTGGTCAACACACATATATATATTCCCGCTGAGCTGTGACCTATTTTCATAATCTGGATTAATCCAGAATTCCCCCATGAGAAAAATCTGGAAATATCTGGATAAGTCTGGAAAAGAATAGAGTGAGTATTTCATCATGTTTTCTCTTCTTGCCCACAGCGCATGGGCAAGTTTGGGGGAAGGGGGGGAGGAGTCTATGTAAACGCAGTTATTTTATTGGCTAATATTATGAGGGGGAGGAGTCTAAATTTCCCCATGCATACGCGGACCTATTTCATTGGTCACCGCATATAAATTCCCCCTCCCCTCCCCCCCGCTGAGCCTTGTCCTTGACCTATTTTTATACATCCTGATTATTCCTGAATTCCCCCCTCTGAGAAAAAATCTGGAAATATCTGGATAAATCTGGATCACCAGTATCCTCTATGTGGGGGGTAAGGGGGAGGAGCTTAAATCCCCCCCCTGCATACGCGGAAGCGTTTTATTGGTCAGCGCCCAAATATTCCCCGCTGAGCCGTGACCTATTTTATAAATCCAGATTAATCCGGTTCTCCCCCTTATATTCCCCCCCGCTGAGCCGTGACCTACTTTTAAATCCGGATTAATCCGGTTTTACCCTGAGAAAATTCAGGAAATATCTGGATCAGCAGTAGTAGGGGGGAGGTTCCCAAGCTTACGCGCTCTCATGCCATTGGTCAAGTACGCTAGGGGGAGGAGCCTAATCTCAGCGTTGTGATATCATTGGTTGCCACAAATGTCCGCCTCCGCGTAAGGTCACCCCCCCCCCCC
>Ga0209617_10000270_pt1 | contig 22237 bp, 17 predicted proteins | sample LakEriepJuly2011_2_FD_187459 | JGI IMG/M metagenome (GOLD analysis project Ga0209617, IMG submission 187459) | Freshwater microbial communities from dead zone in Lake Erie, Canada - CCB epilimnion July 2011 (SPAdes) (version 2) | ecosystem: Environmental > Aquatic > Freshwater > Lentic >...
GGTTTGGGATTGAACGAAACTTGGAGTCGAACGATCGCAATCATACGCGATACCCGCGAATTCGACATAGACGAATTCGGCCTCAATCTGGACTTTTTTGTCTAGCTCGGAACTGCTTCTGGCCGAAAAATTCCTTGGCCTTGGGATCGCTCCGGTTACGCCGGAGTAGGGGAGCGCCGAAGCTTCTTCGCAAAAAGTCCAGTAAGACACGCGGAACGTCTATGGGCGCGGGAGAGCGGAGAAATTATCGTACTCTGGCCCAAACTCGGTCGCCCCTGCCGCGCAATTTTCACCCTGCTGTATTTCCCTTACCCGTGCCTCGCGTTCCCTCCAAACCCATGAAACTCCCACCCCCCCTGCTCGCCGCCCTTTTGGTCGCTCTCCTCGCGCCGCAACTCCATGCCCAAGCCGTGCCCTCTGTTGGCCTGCCCGCCAAGGACGGTAAGGTGCTCGAGCTTTCGCCTTTCGTTACGACCGCCGAAGCTGACCGCGGCTATGCCGCCACCTCTTCGCTCGCTGGCACGCGCATTCGCACCGACCTGAGGGATATCGCCAACTCAATCTCGGTCGTTACCTCCGATTTTATGAAGGATGTGAACGCCACGGATAGCGCGAGTCTCCTGGTCTACACGGCCAACACCGAGACCGCCGGTTCGGGGGGCAACTATTCCGGGGGAGTGCTGAACGGTAACTTTATCGACCAGGTTGGTCCCGCCCGCGCCCCACAGAACAACTCCCGCGTGCGCGGCCTCGCTCGCGCCGACCTGACGCGCGATTACTTTCCCACGACGACCGTGTTCGATAGTTACAACACGGAACGCGTCGAGATCAGCCGTGGCCCCAACGCCACGTTGTTCGGCCTCGGCAGCCCGGGCGGTATCATCAACAACCAGCTGATTCGGCCCTCGCTGAAAAACAAAAACAGCGTCGAGTTCGGGATGGGGTCGTTCGGCACGCAGCGTGCCGTGGCGGATTTCGACCGTGTGCTCATCCCAGCCGTGTTCGGTGTGCGCGTCGCGTTGCTCGATGAAAACACGCGATTCCAGCAAAACTACGCCCATGAGAAGGATCGACGGATCTTTGCCGCCGCTCAGCTCTCCCCGCTGAAGGATGGTACCCTCCGGGCGAGCTTCGAAAGCGGCAAGATCGACGCCAATCGCCCGCGCACCAACTCCCCGCGCGACACCCTGACCAAGTGGTTTCAAACTCCATTCAATAAAGTCACGCACAGCCCGGGCACGGTCGATTTCAACCAAATCAACCGCGATCTGGTACGTTCCCCAGGTGATTGGTTTGCGCAGCCGGGCGTCATCTACGAGAGCAACAACGCGGCGGCTCCGTCGCGGCTCCAGTATGGTTGGCAAACCCTGCTGGGTCGGCCCGTGAGTCCCACCATCCCCGCCGCGTTTCAGGCTAACATGGTTTCTCTCACCACCGGCAGTCAGTATTACTCGTCCGCTGCCGCGGCTGCCCAGGGCATCAAATTTGGCTCTTTCTTCGTGGACGAGGAGATCGGCGACACCTCGATTTTCGATTGGCGCAACCAACTGCTCGATGGTCCCAACAAACGCGAGTGGGAGAATTTCCAAGTGGGCAACGTCAGCTACGATCACCTTTGGACGCACCCGCTCGGCACAATGGGCTTCGAGGCCGCGATCAGCCGCGAGGAACACACGCGCAACTTCTACGACCTCTTTGCCAGCAACCGCGGTTACACGATCAATATCGACATCAACACCACGCTGCCGTGGGGCGCGCCCAATCCTAATTTCGGCCGCCCCTTCATGGCCGGCACCGGCACCCGCTCGAGCACCCGTGAAGACCGCAGCTCCGATCGCTTGACCGCCTTTCTTGAACTCGATTTCGCCCGCAACACCGAGCGCTTCAAGTGGCTTGGCCGGCATAATTTCACCGGGTTCGGCAATCGCTTCACTTATGATGAGGCGACGTTCTCCGGCACCAACACCACCGACCTCAACTGGGTTCTTCAAACCCGCTCGGCGATCAATCCCGTCACGGCCCGCGATGACATCAATTCCAGCGATGGAACCGTCCGCACCGTCGTCTATCTCGGCCCCAGTTTGGCCAACGCCGCCACCGCGAAGGGGGCCAACCTGCAGGGCATCCAGACGGAGCTGAATCCGGCCAACGTCACCGGTTGGACTTGGGACCAAGCGAGCCGCACGTTTGTCACCCGACCAGTGCAAATCTCGCGGATAATCGACGATGAAGTTTTCTACCGCCAGGCCACCAACGCCTCTCTGGTCCGTCAAGTCATCGAATCTCAATCCGCCGTCCACCAAGCCCGCTGGCTCAAGGGCGAATGGGTCGTGACCACGCTGGGCTGGCGCAACGATAAGGTGAAGTCCTACCGCAAGAACGACGACAACAACGTCCGCAACCAGTATAACTTCGTCGACCGCGCGAGCCCCAACTTCGTGCTGCCCTCCACGCCCGGCTCCGTCTTCGAGCAAGCGATTTGGAGCCACGGATTCGTCGTGCACCGGCCGCCGTTCCTCAAATTTATGCCCGGAGTCGATTTCTCGGTCTTTTACAGCAAGTCGGAGAACTTTCAGCCGGCGGACGCCCGAATCGACATTTTTGGCAAGGCCATCCAGCCGCCCGGTGGCACCACCACCGACCGTGGCTTCACCCTCGGCTTCCTCGGCGGCAAACTGCAAACCCGCTTCAATTGGTTTGAGACCCAATCCGAGCGCGCCACCGACACCTATCCCAATTTTTTGATCGAGACGGATGCCCGCATTGTGCGCTACAACTCGCCCGCCGCCCTCGCGGCCGTTGGCTACAAGGGTTCGCCTCAGTTTCTCAAGGCCCTGATTAACTGGCAGGAATTTACCGGTCCGCCCACGGCCTTGGCGCCCAGCGGTGTCAACGTCACCTACACGGTGCCCGGCAACATGCGCGACACGACCAGCACCGCCTCAAAGGGCTTCGAGTTTGAGTCGACCTATAATCCCACCAACCAGTGGCGGATTGCCTTCAATGTCAGCCAGCAGCTGGCCAGCCAGGCCGACATCGCCCCGGCTTCCCAGGAATTTCTCAAGCTGCGTCTCGCTGAGTGGACCACCGGCGCCGCCTCGAACCTCATCGCCGACGAGTCGGGTCAGCCGGTGCGCATCCGTGTCTACGATACGTTGCTCAACGCCCTCAACGGCAAGCTCGCCCGCTCCGGCCAGAGCGTCTCGGAACTGCGCGAATGGCGCACCAATGTCGTGGCGAACTACACTTTTGCCCGCAACTCCCGCCTCCGCGGCTGGAGCGCTGGCTCGGGCCTACGCTGGCAGGACCGCGTTGGCATCGGTTACCCCATCATCTCTGCAACCATCGACGGCAAGGTCGTTGAAGTGCCCAACCTCCAGCGCCCTTACTACGGTCCGGCGGAGTTCGCCGTCGACAGCTGGGTCGGCTACGGTCGGAAAATCTGGCGGAATCGGATCAACTGGAAATTGCAACTCAACGTCCGCAACCTCCTCGACGACGATCAGCTGATTCCAGCCGCCGCGCAGCCCAACGGTTCCATCTCTTCGTGGATGGCCCCGCAAGGCCGCACTTTCATGCTGCGGTCCACGTTCGAATTTTGAGCAGGGAGACATCCTTGGCGTCCGCTTTCTGCCGACGCGAGTCGGCCAGCCCGAGCCGCATTGGACCCAACTGGCCGTCTCGGTGGCGAAGGAGAACGAGGCTGGCCTGCAGCTTTCAGTAGGGGTCGGGAAGAGGCGGGAAACCCAACGGGCCGACGCAAAAAAAGGGGGTCAAGCGGCCGCAATCTTGACGGCGCCGACTCCCGGGTGAGGGAAATCGGTCCGTCAAAGATTTGGGTTCTCTTTGCTTGTAGCGGCGGGCTTCGCGCTTTGCTCGTTCTTCCCTTTGGTCGGTTTTGGGCTGCCTTGCTCGGGCGCGTCGTAATACGGCGACGGGGAGTGTTCGGCTTTCATGATCGCTTCGATCTTTCGAACGATGTCCGGGTGGGCGGCGGCGATATTCTGCTTTTCGACGGGATCGGCCTTCAGGTCGTAGAGCTCAAGCGGGGCCTTAGTGCCGAGCCGGTAGCCCTTCCAATCGCCCATGCGCACGGCCTGCTGGAAGTAGGGCTCGTAGATTTCAAAATAGAGCGATTCGTGCCGCGTCGGTTGAGCCTTCCCGAGCAAGGTCGGCACGATCGAGTGACCATCGAGACCTTTCGGTGCCGGGGCCCCGCTAAGTTCTGCGGCCGTCGGTAAAAAATCAACGAACGCGGTGAGTAGGTCGCTGGTCGTGCCCGGCTGAATCTTACCGGGCCAACGCACGATAAGCGGGGCACGCGTGCCGCCTTCGTAAAGCATACGCTTGTGCCCGCGCAGTCCTCCTGTGCTGCCGAGTGGCTCGATAAACTCCGGGTTGGCGCCGTTGTCGGAACTGAAAATTACCAGCGTCCGGTCATCGATGCCGAGGTCCTTCAGTTTTTGCATCACGCGGCCGACATCTCGGTCAGCGAGGGCAACCATCGCAGCGTAGTTCTTGATCTCCTCCGGCCACGGCTTCCCGGAGAAAACCGGATCCTCCGGGATGACGTAGTCCCCGTGCGGTGGGGTCCATGCGGCATAACAGAAGAAGGGCCGGTCTTTGTTTTGTTCGATGAAACTGAGCGTCTCGTTGGCGATGCGGGTGGGAGCATAGTCCGCCCACGTGTGTTTGCCCGATTGTTGGATGGGCACTTTGACGCTGTTACGAATCAGATAGTCAGTGTAGTGGTTGTGAGCGTGTTTTTGGTCATAGTAACCGAAGAACACATCGAAGCCTTGTTTCTCCGCTACTCCGGTCGTTTCAGGATTGCCCAAGCCCCATTTGCCGAAGCCACCGGTGGCGTAACCGGCGTTCTGCAGCATCCGAGCGACCGTGGTCTGGCCGGCGGGGAGTGCGAGCAGGCCGATTTTGCTTTGGTTGGCGCGACGCAGAATATGACCGGTATGTTGGCCCGTCATCAGCACCATTCTTGACGGAGCACAGACCGCGCTGCCGCTGTAGGCCCGGGTGAACTTCATGCCTTCTGTGGCCAAGCGATCAATGTTGGGCGTCACCCCATACTTGCAGCCGTAAGCCGAGAAATCCCCGATGCCGGCGTCATCGAGCAGGATGTAGATGATGTTGGGCTTGACCGGTGGTTCGGACGGGACGGCTCGCTGGAGCGCGCTCAGCGGGGCAAGCGCCAACATGAGCAAGAGAGGGAGGACCTGATAGCTTTTCATGGGGGGATGGGATCGTGGAGATTTCAAGCTGCGGGCAGGGATTCCGTTGCCACCGGGTTCGGGGTATTTCTTCAAGCTCCGGACGCCGGAGCGATCCGCGAAGCCGTCCCGGTGCAAGCTAGGTGTGTCATGGAAATCCCGATTTTAAGTGATTAAGAAACGGCCGGGCGTAATGCAGAGAATATCTAGGATTTCTGTTTGGCTTTGCCGCCCTTGCGCTGAGCTCTTTTGTCGCCATCGCCCGGGTTGTTCCTTGGGGCGGCGGGCTCATTGTGAGCGGGCAAATGCGGCTTGAAGCGGGCGATGATTTCCTGCGAGGCGGGATTCGCGGCCAGGTTCTTTCGCTCAAGGGGATCGGTGGCATGATCGTAGAGTTCCTCGGCTCCGTCCGCTTTACCGCCATACCACGTGTAACGATAGCGTCCGTCGGTGAGAGAGTGATTATTAAAATTATAGGTGGTGAGCGTCGGCTGATTCCACGCCATCGTCGGATTCTTGAGCAGCGGGGCGAAACTGCGCCCTTCATTTTCCGGATTGGCCGGCAAGCCGCATAGTTCGATCAGCGTGGGATACAGATCCAAAAGATTGACCACGCCATCGCACTTGAAGCCGTTTGGCGTTAGGCCGGGCACGCGGACGATGAGGGGGACGCGGTTCGACTCTTCCCAAAGGTCGGTCTTTCCATATTTCAGCTTTTCGCCGAGATGCCAGCCGTGGTCGCCCCAGAGCATGATGATCGTGTTATCGGCATATTTGCTTTTCGCCAAAGCATCGAACAGCACGCCGAGACAATAATCGGCATAGCTCACGTTAGCCAGGTAAGCCTGCTGGGCCTCGAGATGCAGGTTGGCGCGGTCCGCCGCGAGAAAACGTGAATCCGGGCCAAAGATCGGCTTGCCGTTTTTGCCGACGATGTCCTCGAGGTCGTCGCGCACGAGCTCGACCGGTTTCAGTTTATCGAGGGGATACAGGTCGAAAAACTGCTGCGGAACCTCCCAAGGCAGATGCGGTTTGGATAGACCTAGGGCCAGGAAAAACGGTTTACCGTCAAAGTCACGTTGGAGCTGCTCTGCGGCCCATTTGCTGGCCACGTAGTCCTTGGTGTTTTCCACTGGGCCCTTGATCGCCCCCCAACGGAACTCGTCACCTTTTTCGCCGCTCTCGGTCGCGACGGGTTGTTTCTGCCACCGCATTCCTCCCGTGCCTCCGCGGCTTTCAGGCGTGCCGAATTCATGGAACGCCCACTGGCCTTCATCCAGACCGTTTGGGGTGGCGTGCTTGTGGAAAATCTTACCGGTGGAGAGCGTGTAATAGCCGTGTTTCCCGAAATATTCCGGCAAGGTCACGAGGTCCTTGGCCTTGGGCGCTTTTTTTAGATTGTGGGTGTTGCCGTAGACCCCGGTCGAGGAAGGCCGCTTGCCGGAGAGCAGCGCCGAGCGGCTCGGGCAGCAGACGGTGGAGGCGGCATACGCCTTGTTCATCACCATCGCCCGCTCGTTGGCCAGCCGATCCATGTTGGGCGTGATTGCCTGCGGGTGGCCACCGAAAGCGCCAATCCAGTCGTTCAAATCGTCCACCGCGATAAAGATCACGTTGTAGCTTTTGCCGGGAGCGGTTGGCGAAGGCGGCGACGCTTCCGCTGCAGCGACGGACAGGGTCAACGCCGATGAGAGAAAAACAGCGGAGCCGAAAAGGGATAGGAATTTTTTCATCGTAGGTTGAAAGGAATGCGTTGCGAGGTTGGGCCGGCGCGCCGGCAGGGCCGACGCCGCGACGGGGAGAGACCACTGCCGTGGCCCGTCTTCACGTAGTTGAGGCGGTCGGGAAACGTGATGAGTTTATGTTGATCAAACACGGTCTGCGATTCCGCCACGTTCACGTTTGCGCCGTCCCTGTGATCCATTCGCTCCGCGACCCCGGTGAAGCTGCGCGCGCGACGGCACGCAGCGCGGGCTGGTCACATCGGCGCGATCGAAGTGCACGCCCTCGGCGACGAACCGGTCGAGGTTCGGCGTCATAATGTCGTTGTTCCCGTAGGCGCCGACGTGCGGATAGCCAGGATCGTCCGAGCGGATGAGCCGGATGTTGGGCTTTGAATCGGCGGCGGCGAGCGGAGCCAGCAGCACAACAGCGAGGAGGAGAAGAGGGTGTTTCATTTTGCGTGCGACGCCGCGCGCTCCACCTCAATCAGATGGAAGAGGGTATTGTCCCCCGATTCATAGTTTAGCACCAGTTCCGTCACCCCGGATAATGGGACCACCTGGGTGCGCCACTCGCGGCTATGGGTATTCTGAATACGCGTTGCGCCCTCTTTTCCCGGGAGTCCGATCGACCAAATTCCCGTCCCTTGGTCGAGATAGGTGACGCTCACCTTCACCTCCTTGGCCGCAAAGCTCGGGTCGAGTTGGAAGCGCAGCTGCTTTTTGCCGGACTGATGCTCAAAGGCGCGGCCAAAGCGTCCATAGATGGACTCGTCGATGTTCCATCGGCCCACATCGCCGGAGCCCGGGTCGATCTGCGTCAGAAAGCGGGAGTAGTTGCCCGACAAAATATCCCAGCCCACATCGTTGGGTCCGCTGCTCTTGCGGTTGATCATACCGCCGCCGATTGCCTTTTCGGGATCGGCCATAAGCGCGCCGTAGCTGGCGTAGGCTTTGGTGATGCGGAGGTAACGATCCACTTCCTTTTTTTGCCCCGGCTTTCCGCCGAATTCTGCGGCCGGGAAGCGGTTGAAGTCGGAGGCGTCGAGCCCGTCACGCAGGGCACAAAAGGCGGCCGGGGCCGTCGCCGGATTTTTGTGCCCGGCATATTTGTTGAAGAAGGCGCCGGCCGGCCAATTCGCCCTGTCCTTCAATGCTTGGTAGGGCACGTTCCAGATATCCAATCGGCAATGGGTTGCGAAGATCCCCGACCAGTAAAGGGCCTGCGGAATGTTGCGTTTCGACCAGCCCATTTCAAACAACTCGCCGTCCATCTCGCCGCGGGTGAGCACCGGCTTGCCGCGCTGTTTCGCCGCGGCTTCCAACGCCTGGAACTTGGCCAGCCGCTCTCCGTTATCGCTGACCTGGAAGCCGTGACTGAACATGCCCTGCTTCAGCGCGATGACGTCCATGTTCTCCAGCAGCCATTGGGTTTCCAAACCGCCGTTGGCGTCGGAGTTCACCAGGATCGGGATTCCGGGCACGGCGTCCCGGTAGCGCTTCCATGCTTCCAGTCGGAAGTCGTTCCACACTTCATCGGAGATGGCATATTTTTGCTCGAGCGGTTTGCCCTTGTAGGGCTGGCCGTCGCCGGTGGATCCCTCGGCGCACTGCACAAACACAATGCGCGCGCGCAGTGCTGGCGGCAGGGCGGAGACATATTTGCCGAAGGCATCAATCAGCCCGAGGAAACGCTTTTTATATTCCGGATGCAGATAGTAGGGATATTCTTTCTGCCCTTCGGTCTTCTGTCCCAGCGCATTGACGGTCCGGTTCGTGATCACCCGCGGAACTCCGTTTTGATAGATCCATTCAGGTGCCGCGGGGCCAACCCAGATCATTAGGGTTAAATAAAGGCCGCCCGCCTGCGCTGCTTGCAACGGTCGGCCGAGTTCTTCCGCGAACGCGTAGCGCCCCGCGGCTGGTTCCAGCGAATCCCATTTCAGAATGAGCGGAACGCTGCGTAGCTCCGGGCATTCCGCCTGCGAAATCTGCCCCGGCTTCCACCCCGCCCAGCTGGATATTCCGTAGCCCGGTTTCGCTTCCGCCGCACCCCCGGTCGCCACTGCGGCGAACAGACACACACACATTATTGTTTTCATGATAAAGGGAGGGCCGCACCTGGCGCCGTCGCGGAGCGGGGCGACTAAAATTTCACATCGACGGTGCAACCGGGAAGAAATGCGGCGCCGCCGCCGTCGTGCTGATACTGCGAACCTTCCGCGTTCCCGGGTTGGCGAGACCGTTGTTGCCCGCCGGCGTTAACCAGGAAAGGAGCAGTTCCACGGTTGGATCGCTGGGGATGGATGCAGCCGGCGGGCGGGTGCTGGGTGGTGACGACGAATCTGCACCCAGTGGCGCGATCGGAGCCAGGAGCAGCTCGGTGAGGTAGGGGAGGTGGGGGGCCATGGTAGGGTGAGCGGCCTCGGGTTCTTTGGAGGGGGAAAAACCCGGTAGCGTTGGACGAAGAAAGAAATGGAGGAGCGCAAACTTCACAGCAGTGGTTGCCAGTATTTTCAAATCAGATGGTAGTTGTTCGTGCCCTGCGATCCCATAGACATTCCGCATGCCTCGCTGGACTTTTTGTTTACGCGACGTGAGCGGAGCGGCGAGAGGTCCTTCTGAGTGTCTAGCCAAGAACCAAGCGACGCGGCCAAGTCCATGCATTATTCAAAAAGTCCAGATTGATGCCAAATTCGTCTATGTCCGATGCGTTGGGCTGTGCGTATCCTGCCTCGGTCTTCGTTCCCCGTTTCGCCAACCCCCCTGCTACCATGCTGATTTGTTCCTCGATACCTGTCATCCCGCGTCGGTTCCCGTTCGCGCTGCTGCTATGTCTGCCCGGGTTAGCCTCGGTCGCTTGCGCTCAAGCGGTCGCGAATTCCTCTGCTCCGGCCTCGCTGAAAGATGATCCCAAGACTGCCACTGCGGCGGAAGTGGTGGAGCTCACTCCGTTCACCGTCACGTCGACGTTGGATCGTGGCTATCAAGCGCAATCGACCTTGGGTGGCAGCCGCCTGCGGACAAATCTCAAGGACGTCGCTGCGCCGACTACCGCCTTCACCGCAGAATTTCTCAACGACGTCGGCATCACGAACACCGATGATCTCGCGCGCTACATGCTCAGCACCGAGTATGACTTCGGTGAGAACGCCGGTCCGGGGCAGAACTTTCTTGCGAGTAACAGCACGCGACAACTGCGCATGAGAGGTCTTTCAGGTGGCACCGTCGCGGTGAATTTTTTCAAATCCGATTTCCCGGCCGACACCTTTAGCACGGAGCGCATTGACCAAGCCCGCGGCCCGAATTCGATTCTGTTCGGCATCGGCTCACCCGGAGGTCTCATCAATGTGACGAACAAGCGGGCGCGGCTGGGCAAAAACGCTTTTTCGGCCGCCGTGCAGGGTCGCTCGGAGGGAGGCCTACGCGAAGAGGCCGACTACAACCAGGCCATCGGCGAACACCTTTCGCTCCGGGTCGCCGCAGTGAAGGAACAACGCGGCAGCTGGCGCAACTATGAGTTCAGCGACTCGGAACGTGCCTATCTCACCGGGAAATGGCGCGTGGGGCAGAAAACCGAGTTCAATTTCGATCTGGAGAAGGCAGACCTCAATAAGCGGACCATCCGTTCCATCACGGCCTATGATGCCTACACCCGCTGGGCGGCCGCCGGACGCAACATCGGCGCCATCAATGCCGCGCAGCAAATCTCGGGGGTCGCGGCCAACAACGCGCCCTACTTGGTTTTGGACACGGCCTCGGGCGCCCTGACCAATTGGGTCAACAAAACCCGGAGCACCCTGTGGACGGCGATCGATGGCGAAAATGTTCCCATGTCTAATTTCAATGTGTTGCCCAAGGAGACGTCGGTTTACGGGCCGGGTTTTGGTCTCGATACAAAATACGCCCGTCTCGGGGCCTATCTGACCCACTCGTTTACCCCCAACCTCAATCTGGAAATCGCCGGCATGCGCACCGACAGCCATACGATGAACTCGGACCCACAGACCGCCAATACCCGGGCCATCATCGTCGACACCAACCCGACCCTGCCTTCCGGCGCGGTTAACCCCAATGTCGGCAAAACCTACGTCGAGGGCCTGCCTCAGATAGGATTCGCTGACACCCGCAGTGATTCACTGCGGTCGGTTCTTTCCTACACGCGGGACTTCGGCCGCTGGGGCAAACACACGTTGGCCGGGGTCTATCAATATGACTTCACGAAGTTGTCTCAAATCGCGGTCCGCGAACAAATCATCTCACCCAACGCGCCGAACTTAACCAGCGCCATCAACAACAACAATCGCATCTTCCGCCGCACCTATGTCGACCTCGCCGGCCCGAGCCGCAACATCGTGATGGCGCCTTACAACCGGCAGGCCTTGGGCACGATCACGGAAACCCTCAGCGGTAGAACTTACACCAGCGCTTTGGTGCCGTTTAACGTCAATGGGATCCTCAACAGTTTCGACAGCCAGACGATGATCGGCATGCTGCAAAGCTCGTTCTGGAAAAATCGGATCAAGACCATCATTGGCACCAGCCGCGACGATCGCAACGACTACGCCTCCACCTCCGTGCTAACGCCTGTGGCCGGCTTTGCGTCCGGCATACCGGGCCCGGTGCGCAGCCAGACGCCCATCAATACGGTCGCTACCAGTGTTTCTTTTAGCGGCGTGCTGCAAGCCACCGAGTGGCTCGGCCTGACCTACAGCCAATCCGGCAACAGCGGCCTGCCCAGCTTTGGGGGACGGCTGAATGTCCCCAATTCAGATGTGGCCGCGTTCGCCCGTCCGCCCACCCCGAAAGGCAAGAGCCAGGACATCGGATTTAAACTGGATCTGTTCAAGAACCGGCTTTTCGTCACCGCGCAGTATTTCCAAACCAGCGCCGATCGGGATTTTGATTTCGGCAACATTGCGTCGTCGATCAACCCGATCTGGAGCGCCCTCGCTTTGGCCGGAAAAATTCCGAGCGGCACCGTGCAAAGCGGCACCGGCCGGACCTTTGATAACCGCACCCAAGGCTACGAGGTGGAACTCACGGCCAACCCCACGGCCTATTGGCGGGTATTCCTGAACTACAGCCAATCGAAGTCCGCTCAAACCAACATCGGGCAAGAGGATTTTGCTTACATCGCCTTTTGGCGCCCGACTTGGGCGGCCAATGCGGCACTGCCCCTGAGCACCGGCGTCGGCACCATCGCCACGCAGCTCGCGGCGCTCGATGTCCGGACGTTTACCGACTTTACGCTCGCCAATGGGCGGCCCGCACTCGGCCAGATGGAGCACAAGCTGAATCTCGTATCGAATTATGAGTTCTCCCGAGGAGCCTTGAAGGGCATCACCGTCGGCGGCGGCGTGCGCTACACCGGCAGGCCGATCAATGGTTATCGCGCCACCGGAACTCCGGGCGGAGCCGTGACGAGCACCGTTTCTTATGGATCGGAGCAAGTGTTTCTCGACCTCAACGCGGCCTACCGCCGGAAGCTTCAGATCATGGGTAAATCCGTCGCCTGGTCCCTGCAGACGAACATTAACAATGCGCTCAACAATGATGCCTTCATCCGGATCAACACCGCTCGGGACGGCGTGTTGACGGCCTATCGGTTCAATCCTCCCCTCGAGTGGATCATCACGACCAAGTTCAGTTTCTGATGAGTATCCCCCAATAGAATACCTGACGCTGGCCGGCTGCCGGGGGCCCGGTCAGAATTCCCACCTATGAACCTTCCGCTCGCCATCGGCTCATTTCTTTTTTTCACCGTCGTGGTGGCGTTGATTTCGTGGTGGCAGACCCGCCGCGAGGACAATAGCGACGCGCAAACCTACTTCCTCGCCGGTCGAAAATTGCCGTGGATCCAAGTGGCCGGGGCGCTGTTGCTGACCAACCTTTCCACCGAGCAGCTCATCGGTCTGAACGGGGCGGCGTCCATTCACGGCGCGGTGGTGATGGCGTGGGAGGTCGTGCCGGTGTTCGCATTGATCGCGATGGCGTGGTATTTTCTGCCGCGCTACTGGTCCGGCAATATAACCACGGTGCCGCAGTTTCTCGAACAGCGCTTCGACGCGACGGCGCGCCGGATCATGGGTATCGTGTTTATTATCACGATCGCGCTGAACATCCTGCCGTTTGTCCTCTATTCCGGTGGGTTGGCGATGAGCACGATCTTCCATGTGCACACCCAGCTCGGTATTTCCGAGGGCGCCTCTTTCCAACTGATGGCTTGGAGCATCGGCATCATCGGCACCTGCTACGTGCTCTTCGGCGGCATGAAGGCGGTGGCACTATCCGACACACTCTACGGTGCTGGCCTGCTCGTGTGCGGTCTCCTCATCCCGGTCCTCGCGCTTTTCAAGTTGGGTGATGGCGACTTCCTCGCGGGTACGAACCGCATGTTGCAGCACCAAGCCGCAAAGATCGACCCGGTAGGTGGGCCAGGCTCAAACGTGCCGTTCGACACGCTCTTCACGGGTATGCTTTTCATCAATCTCTTCTACTGGTGCACTAACCAGATGATCGTGCAGCGCTCCTTTGGCGCGAAGAGCTTCGCCGAGGCTCAAAAGGGAATTCTCGCCACCGCCGGGCTCAAGCTGCTGGGGCCGTTCTTCCTCGTGATCCCTGGTATCATGGCGGCGGAAATGTTCGGCGCCGCCGCGATTGGCAACGGCGACCTCGCTTATTCGCTGCTGGTTGACGCCGTGCTGCCGCCCTATCTGGTGGGTTTGTTCGCCGCGGTTTTCCTCGGGTCCGTGATCAGCTCCTTTAACGGTGGACTGCACAGTGTTTCGACCATGTTTAGTCTGGATCTTTATCGAGGCTGGCTCCGGCCGGGAGCTTCTGATCGCGAGATGGTCCGAGCGGGCAAACTCTTCTGCGTCGTGATCATGTTCGTCGCCATTTTCACCACCAACCTGCTGGGCAGCTCGTCCGAGGGAATTTTCACGATGATGAAGCAGGTGATGTCCGCCTTTAAACTGCCTCTGCTCGCCGTGGTCGTCACCGGGATGCTCAGCCGACGGGTGCCGGCTTGGGCGGCCAATGTGTCGATGATCCTCGGCGTGTTCACGTCGATTTTGCTGAACTGCCTTTGGGGCGTTGGTTTCCTCGGGTTGGGGCGCTTCGACGTTTCCTCGTTGCACATCCACTGGCTCCATCTCGCCGCCCTCAACACCCTGTTGCTTTGCGGATTCATGTTGATCGTCGGTTGGTTCGCCCCCGCTGCGCCCGCCGCCGCCAGCGCGAAGCGGGACGGCCTGCCGTCCGACGTCGCCGTGGATCTCACGCCCTGGCGCGGCCTGCGCGTGGCCTCGGTGGTGGTCTCCGTGCTCGCGGTCGTGCTCTATTTTTCCCTGTGGCGCCTCGCCCATTCCGGCTAAGACCGATGGTCATGAGCAAGCCAACCGAAGGTAAACGTCCTGGCGCCGCGTCGGCCAAACCGCGCAACCGCGTGTTGCCGCCCTTGGATCCGAAGGCGTTCTCGCTGGAGGGCTACATGGCGGACGACAAGACGCGCGTGTTCAGTTTCAATGGCCGCAAGCTCGTCTCGGTGCTCGGTCGTGAGGACTTTCCGGGTGAACGGATTTTCAAGCTGCCCACCAAAGTCGTGGAGTCGGCCAACCGGCAGGCCCTGACGGCGGCCTTGCTGCCTTGCCGGCTCGGTTATTTCCCCCGCGCCAAGGGACAAAAAGTTTCCCGAGCCAATGGGGATTGGGCCTTCACGCTGCTCTACTGCCTCGATGGAGCGGGCACGCTCGATCTCAGCCAGGGCACGCACCGGATCACCCGAGGCACCATCGCGCTCCTTCGGCCGTTTGAATTTCACGCCTACGCAGCCGACCCGGGCGACCCGTGGTCCTACTATTGGATTCATTTCAACGGCACGGTCGCCCAGCAGTATTACGATGTTCTGACCACGGGAGGAAAAAACACCTGTATCGCTGTTCAATCGGATCTCCGTTTCGTCGAGACCTTCGAAAAGATTCTCGGGATTTATCATGCAGGCCAGGCCTACAAGGATCTCGTGCAGGCCTCATCGGCGATGCATCAACTGCTCGGCGATCTTTTTGGCCAGGTGTGCCGGCGCCCGGCCGTGCAGGAGTCAACGGCAACCCGGATCGAGCGCACGCTCACAATGATGCGCAAAAACCTCCGCGCGCACGTGAGCATCCACGAGTTGGCGGCCAGCACCGGTATGTCTCACGCCTATTTCACCCAACAGTTCCGCAAGCACACCGGTCAAAGCCCGCGAATTTTTTTCAACCGACAGAAGATTGCCAAGGCGTGTGAATACCTCGCCGAAAGTGACGCCAAGGTGGAAAGCATCGCCCACTTAGTCGGCTTTGAGGATCCGTTTTATTTCTGCCGCTTGTTCAAGCGTATTATGCAACGGACTCCGACCATGTATCGCCAGTCGTGCCGCAAAACGTCCGCCGCAGCGAGCTAACCGGACCCACGCCATGAGTGCAGCGCGACAACTCCAAATTCGTTCGAGCTAATGAGTCCCCAGGTGGCGGCACTTCCACACGGTCAGATGGGCAAACACCGCTGACCCATCAAAATTTTTCCTATGGCTACACGACAGACCGTTCTCTTCCTCATCGACACTCAGGGTGCCAATTGCGTCGGTTGCTACCGCCCGGAGTTGGCGTTGGGCACTCCGAACATCGATCGACTCGCGTCCGAGGGTGTGCGGTTTAACGGTGCCTATACGTGCTCGCCGGTCTGCGGGCCCGCGCGCTCGGCTCTGTTTACGGGGCTTTATCCGCACAGCAACGGCGTCCTCGGAAACGACATGGCGCCCCACCTCGATCTGCCCACCCTCGGGCAGCGCCTGAGCGACGCCGGATTTGCGACCGGTTACATCGGTAAATGGCATCTCGACGGCAGCGACTACTTTGGGGACGGACGCTGTCCTCCCGGCTGGGACCCGGCCTATTGGCTGGATGGACGAAACTACCTCGAGTCATTGCCCAATGACGAAGCGCGTGCGCTTTCTCGACGCGTGTTGGATGCCAAAGACGTGGCCGCGCACGGGATCACCGCCGAATTCACCCATGCCTGGCGGATAGCCGAAAGGGCGAGGGAATTTATCCGCGCCCACCGGGATCGGGACTTCCTGTTGGTCGTGTCGATTGACGAACCGCACCACCCGTTCATTGCGCCGGAACCCTACGCCAGCGCATTCGACGAGTTCCTTTTTCCCGTGCCCAATGCGGACGATCCACTCTCGGACAAACCGCGCTCACAAAAAGAATGGGCCCAGCATACCGAGTCCCATCAGACCCAATTGGCTCGCATCGGAGATAAGGCCTACTTGCGCCACCCGCACCATTTTGCGTGCAACAGTTTTTGCGACTCCCAGGTCGGTCGGGTGCTGGCGGCAATCGATGCCGAAACCCCCGGGGCCCTCGTCATCCATACCAGCGACCACGGGGACATGTTCGGCAGCCACGGTCTCTATGGCAAAGGTCCGTGCATGTATGAAGAGATCGTCCGCATCCCGTTCATCGTCCGATGGCCCGGCATGTCACCCGCGGGCTCCGTATCCAAAGAACCGGTATCACACATCGATCTGGTGCCAACGCTGCTCGACTACTTCGGGATGGCCGCTCCGTCGATCCTCCAAGGACGTTCGCTACTGCCCCAGATGCGTAATCCGGCCCTCCGCACCAATGATTTTGTCTTCATGGAATTCAATCGGTTTGAGATCGACCACGACGGCTTTGGCGCGTTCGCGCCGATGCGCAGTGTCTTTGACGGACGCTACAAACTGGTCATCAACCTGCTCGACACCGATGAATTCTACGATCTGACGGCCGATCCCCTCGAGCTCCAGAACCGGGTCAACGATCCGGCGCTCACCCCTGAACGGGAACGGTTGCTCGACGAGTTGCTCGCTTGGATGAACCGCACGAGAGATCCCTTGCGTGGTCCGCACTGGGCGCGCCGGCCGTGGGGAAGCCGTCCGGGCTCAACGTGGGGCGGGCCGACGCGGCCACGCCCGTTTGATGAGGCGTACTATCCGAAAACTCTGCTCTACGACACCGGAAAAGTCATAGACCGCTTCGAGTATTCCAAACATTAGAAACCATTAATTCCACATCACGAGGTCCCTGATATCGTAAAACTGGCGGAGAGGGGGGGATTCGAACCCCCGGTAGGCTTTTACACCTACGGCGCTTTAGCAAAGCGCTGCTTTCGACCACTCAGCCACCTCTCCCGCTTAGATTTCAAGCGAACAAATCGTTACCGCGAAGAGCAAGGTGTTTCTGCGAAACCTCGATTGGCCCCGTAAAACACCGCCTCACGGTTTGTCGTCGTCTTCATCGGCTTCCTGCGGACGTTCAATCTCTTCGCGGCATTCGCTGATGACTCGCAGCCAAATTTCGCGGAGATCAAAGAGCGCGGGTTGGGCGTGCTCCCGAAAGGCCACAACCGCGGGAATCGTCGCGGTCTCCGCTGAATTCAGCAGGGCGAACGTGCTGTTCACGAGGTTGAGCGCGCGCTTGAAGAGGCTGATCGCCATCGCGTAATCGCCGAAGTCCAGCGCATGAATTGCCTGCGCGGATTGGTCTTCGCTACGGTGCAGCGAATTCAGCAGCGCCATGGAAACCGGAACGGGAAGCTTGGCCAGGCTTGCGCTCTCAAGCCACTTTTCCTGCAGGCCGCCGATGATGGCCTTGGTCGAAATGAAGATGGGATTTTTGTGCAGCGTGTAGACGTCGTCTTCGTCGTCGAAGTCCATATCGTCTTCCGCCTCGTCGTCATCGTCGTCCGAATCGGGAATCTCGCCGCCTTCTTCCGTCCAATCTTCGATACTCCAACCCATCTGCTCGGCGACTTTATCGATCCGGTTGGGGCTTTCGGCGTTGGCCTCGTAGAGTTTGCGGTAACGGGCGATCGAGGCGTCCTGCTCGCGCAGGTAACGTTCCCAGTCGAATTCGTTCCAAGCCACTTCGCCGCGATCTTCCCACTCGTTGTTGGAGGGGCCGTCAGAATCAGAGTTACTCATCAGGTTTTGAGGAAAAGGAGGGGGCGAGCCGGGCGAATGCAAACAAAAATACCCGTCCCGTGACCGATGGTTTTGCGGATTGAGTCGTGGGCCGGGCGGCGCCTAGGTTCGCGGGCCATGGCGGTCGTTTACCACGAGAACGTTTTCTTTTCAGGCCACGTCCAAGGCGTGGGTTTCCGCTATGCCGTGTTGCAGGTCGCGAAGGAGTATGAGGTGGCGGGAGTGGTCGCCAATCTGGCCGATGGACGGGTGCAGCTCGAGGCGGAGGGGGCGGAGGCGGCAGTGAAGGCGTTTACCGCTGCGGTTGAGGATCGGATGCACGGCTATGTGCGCAAGGCAGAGCGCAGTCACGGACTTCGCGCCGGGCAATTCAGCGGGTTTAAGATGCTATGACGGACGAGACCGAAGCGGCCGTGGAGCTGGAAGGGCTGACCAAAGATTTTGCGACCGGGCTGCGCGGGGTGCGATTGCGGGCGGTGGATCACTTGAGCCTGCGCATCGGCGGGGGTGAAGTGTTCGGTCTGCTCGGGCCCAATGGCTCGGGCAAGAGCACGACCATCAAGGTCATGCTGGGTTTACTGGCGCCAACGGCCGGAGCGTGTCGGGTTTTCGGGGTGCCGAGCGACCGGGTAGAATCGCGGGTGGCGGTAGGCTATCTGCCCGAAGCGCCGAACTTTTATCGCTTTCTCAGCGGGCGGGAGCTGGTGGCGTTTTATGGGCGGATTTGCGGCTTGAGCGGAGCGAAATTGGTGGCTCGGGTGGCGGAGGTGATCGCGTGGGTCGGTCTGACGGAAGCGGCGGAGAGACGCGTCGGGACGTATTCGAAAGGGATGCTGCAACGCATCGGTCTGGCGCAGGCGCTGGTGCATGATCCGAGACTGGTGATCCTAGATGAACCGACGGCGGGGGTTGATCCGATCGGCACGGCGGCGATCACGACGCTCATTCGCAGTTTGAAGGCCCAAGGCAAGACGGTGCTGATTACCTCCCATCTTTTGGCCCAGATCGAAGAGGTCTGTGACCGTGTGGCGATTTTGGATCGGGGCCGGTTGTTGGTGAGCGGAACGGTGGCCGAACTGACGGCGCCGTCGGGCGGCGGACCCGATCGCCTGAGCCTGGCGGAACGGGAGGAGTTGAACCATTGGCTGGCCGCCCGTGGGAAATCGCCGGCGGCACTCTCGGCCCAATCAACTCGGCTGGATCAGATTTTTATCGAACAGGTGGCGCGGAATCGGCCGAAGGAAAGGGAGGAAAGCGCTTGAAAAAGGTGCCGTTTTCACTGGGACGCACGGGATTGATCGCCGCCGTCACGTTGCGCGAGGCGCTTCGCCAAAAGCTCGTGGGTTTGTTGGTGCTGGTGGCCGCGGGCTTGGTCGTGGGCGTGCGGGGGTTGCGGGATTTTAATTTCGGCGCGCCGGAGCTGAAGTTCATCGCGGATTTCGGGGATGGGGCGATCGCGGGGTTTGGGGCGGTGCTGGCGATCGTGCTGACGGCGCAGCTCTTCTTCAGCGAGATTGAGAATCGCACCGCGCTCACCCTGCTCGCCAAGCCGGTGTGGCGGACGGAGTTTTTGCTGGGCAAATTTATCGGCGTGGCCGTGGTGCTGGTGACGTTTTGCGGGACGTTGACCGCGACGTTGGCCGTCGTGCTAGGGCAGCGTGAAGCCGGGTTGCGGCTGGAGCAGCCCGAGGCCTTTGCTCTGGGCGGAGCGGTGAACTATGGCGCCTTGATCGTCGCGGCGTGGTTGCACGCGCTCAAGTTGATGCTGTTGGCGGCGGGGACTTTGCTGGTGGCGAGTTTCGCCCAGACGCAGATTTACGCGGTGATGATGGGATTTGCCGGTTTCGTGATCTGCCATTTGCAGGGCTTCGCCCATGGGGCTTACGAGCGGAGCGGGGCCAGTGTGATGCTGTTGCCGGCGAAGTTGATCCACTGGGGTTTTCCCGATTTCCAACGGTTCGCGGTCGAAGCGGGCGGAGACGTGTCGGCGGTGGGGCTGGGGCGCCTGACGATTTATGCGGCGGGCTACACGGCGGTGGCTTTGGGGCTGGCGGTTTACGTTTTCCGACGACGTGAAGTCTAAGGTCTATTTGCTGGCGATGGTGTTAGCGGTGCTGGCCTCGGCGGGGGCCGGGCTGCGTTATGCGCTCGGGCCGACGAAGGAGGTGCGGGTGAACGAGACGATATCAGAGTCGCCGGGGGCCGGGGCGCTGTTTGGCTGGTTGGGCGGATTTAAGGCGCTGGCGGCGGATTTTCTTTGGCTGCGGATGTATGCGGGATGGGAGGATCGTGATTTGCCCGGCACGCAGACCCTGATCCGCGCGGTGGTGGCGGTGGATCCCCGGCCGGTTTATTTTTGGCTGAACGGAGCCCGCATTCTCGCCTACGACCTGCCGGCGTGGCGGATCGCGGCGGAAGGTGGCTACGAAGTCGTATCGGCGACGCGGCGGCGTGGGCTCGAAGTCGAGCACGCGCAGATGGCGATCAGGCACATTCAGGCGGCCCGGCGGGTGCAGGCGGGACAGGCTGCGCTCTGGGTCGAGCAGGCGAACATCGAGCTTAACAAGCTCGGAGATTTAGCGGCGGCGGCAGAGAGCTATCGCCGCGCTTGGGTGGAACCGCGGGGACCGTATTATGCCGCTCGCATTCATGGAGAATTGCTCCGAAGGCAGGGGAAGAACGCGGAGGCTTATGCCTGGTTGCGAGAGCTTCATCCCCAGTTGCCGGCCGAGGATGACGCGGCGGATGCGCCCCTGGTGCTGGCGCGGTTGCAGGAGCTGGAAAACGTGTTGGCGGTGCCGGCCGAGCAGCGCTACCGGGCGAAGTGACGAGTGCGGCTTTGACATCGAGGCGGGTAGATTTCTCGATGGCGGAGATGGCCTCATGCCCGATCGATTCCAGCGTGCGACGGTTGATCGGGCTGAAGGCCGCGATCGTGTTGGGTGCGCGGTGGGTGCAGGGGAGCCGTTACGAGCGAGGAACGACTCTTTTCGCCCCGGTTTTTTTCGTCAACGGACTGACGTTCGGATGCGGCGGTTTCGCGGGGGTGGCCATGGCCCTTGGCTTGATTTGGGCGTTGAATCTGGGGCTGCCGGATCCGGCGGCGTTTAAGGGGATTCACGCTCCTTTGATTGTGCCCTTTGGAATTTTATTCGATGGGCCGAGCGCCGGGTTTGGCGTGGTCGGGTTCGTCGCCTTTTTTCTGTCGGTGTTGATCAGTCTGCTCGCGAAGCAGCAGGCGATGCTTTTTAATCGTGGGAGTTAAGGTCTTTCAGCCGATGGAAAAATCACCGGTGTGGTCGATCTGGATTGAGGCGACGCGGCCGAAAACGTTGCCGGCGGCGGTGGCTCCAGTGCTGGTCGGGACGGCGTTGGCGGCTCACGGGGGCAGCGCCGATTACGCGGCGGCGGGCTTGTGTCTGCTCTTTGCGCTCCTGATCCAGATCGGCACAAATTTCGCGAACGACTACTACGACTTCATCCAAGGAGCCGATTCGGCGAGCCGGGTGGGGCCGAGACGGGCGGTGGCGGCCGGGTTGGTGCGGCCGGCGGTGATGAAGCGGGCGATGGTCGCGGTCTTTGCTTTGGCTTTTGTGGTGGGACTGGGGCTGGTCGCCTGGGGCGGACCGGGGCTGATCGTGATCGGCGTGGCGAGTATTGCCTGCGGGGTGGCGTACACCGGCGGGCCGTTTCCACTGGGATACAACGGACTCGGCGATCTGTTTGTATTTGTTTTCTTCGGGCTGGTCGCGGTCGGCGCGACTTTTTTTGTTCAAACCGGTGAGGTGACGGTGAACGCGATTTTGGCCGCGATCCCGGTCGGATTGTTGGCGGCAAATATTTTGGTCGTGAACAACTATCGCGACGTCGAGACCGATCGAGCGGCGGGGAAGCGGACGTTGGTCGTGCGTTTTGGGCGCGGGGCGGCCCGGGCGCAGTTTGACGCCTGCTTGGTGGTGGCGCTTGTGATGCCCTTTGTGTTCTGGGCCCGAGGATTTTCTCCGTGGGTCTTGGCGCCGCTGTTACTGGCACCCGTCGCTTGGCGACAGGCGCGGAGATTGAAGGCGAGCGAGACGCCGGCGGAGTTGATCGTCTTGCTGGGCGACACGGGAAAACTGGTGGCGGGATATGCGGTTTTGTTGAGCTGCGGGTTTTGGTTTTGAGCGGCCTCAGTCCAGGCGCAGAATCGTCCCGGCAATGTGCTGAATTTCGCCGGCAGCTTTGAAGTAGTAGGTGACAAGGATGCGCCGGTCGTCGAGCTGCACGGACCACGGATA
>Ga0209617_10000271_pt1 | contig 22191 bp, 24 predicted proteins | sample LakEriepJuly2011_2_FD_187459 | JGI IMG/M metagenome (GOLD analysis project Ga0209617, IMG submission 187459) | Freshwater microbial communities from dead zone in Lake Erie, Canada - CCB epilimnion July 2011 (SPAdes) (version 2) | ecosystem: Environmental > Aquatic > Freshwater > Lentic >...
ACCTGGGTCTGGAGAGCAAGGAAAAGCGCATCACCCGCGACGAGATCTACATCGCCGACGAGGCCTTCTTCACCGGCACCGCCGCCGAAGTGACGCCCATCCGCGAACTCGACCGCATCGAGATCGGCATCGGCTCGCGCGGCCCGATCACCGAGAAGATCCAGTCTGCGTTCTTTGACATCGTCAACGGCCGCAATCCGAAGTACGCCGAGTGGTTGACGCTCGTGGTTTGAGCCTCTGACGGAGTTTTCCCATGAGCAACAGCAGCAAGCAACAAGCCCCCGCCACCGTGGAAGTCACCGCCGCCGAACTGCAAGGACCGGGCGTGGTGTTCTGCCCGAACCCCAAGATGCCTCTGTGGAGCAACCACCCGCGCGTCTTCATCGACGTGGCTGGCCATGGCGAGGGCAAGTGCCCTTACTGCGGCACCGTGTACAAGCTCAAGGCAGGCGAGAAGGTGTCGCACGGTCACTGACCGGGCGCACCACCCCCTTCAGCAGGGGTGACCAGACAGCAAAAAGCCCGGCATGCCGGGCTTTTTCCATGCCGAGACCAGGAGAGACCGGATGCTCCGGCGGCTCTCCCAGCAGCAGCATCACATGGCGGGCTTGTAGAAGACGTAGTCGGCCTTGTAGCCCACGACCTTCTTGCTGCCCTTTTGCTCAGCGCCGCAAGGCAGGGCCGGGGCCACACCGCCCACGGTGTTCAGGCGCTGGATGAAGCTCACGCCTTGCATGACGCCGGCGCCCGAAGCTGGGTTGGCCTTGACCAGTTGCAGGGGGATGTTGCCGGCCGCGGCGGGGCTGACGGCGACTTGCTTGCCGGTCACCTTGGAGCCATCGTTGGACTCCCAGGTCGGGCCAGCGTAGTACTTGCCAACGATGGTGCCCTTGGCATCGCTCAAGGTGGCGACAGGGCCGACAAAGGCCCACTCGAACGCACCGGCCATGTCCTTCTTTTCGCGGCACTCGTAGGTCAGTTCGCCGCTGCCGACGGTGAACATCGACTGGGTGTTGCCTGCCGGCACGCGCACGGCTTCAGGCAGCTCGGCATTCTTGACCATGGGTTGGCTGGCGCAGCCGGCCAAAACGGCCACAGCGGCCACAGCGGCCAGGGACAGGCTGCGCAAGGACAGGACAGAGGTGTTGTTCATGAGAGGTCTCCGGTGAGCTGGGTGCGGCGGCTTGGGGCCTGGGCACCGGCACGCAACATGCGCGCTTGGAGGTCACTACGCGGAGGCGCCGTCAAACAGATGCAGCAACCGCCACAAATGCACCACCCAGATGCAGGTGATGCACGTGCAGCGGCCATTTGTCACAGCTGCAGCTTGCCCACCGAGACGATGGGGCCCGTGGGTTTGCCAGAGGGCGAGCCGCCTGGCGGTTCGACCGTCAGCGCAAAGGCTGCCGTGTCTTTCAGCAAGGCCGTGCGCAACACCGTGGTGGCGTTTTGCTGCGAGACCACGCCCAGCGAGCGCGGTGCGCCCTGAGCCGGCACCGCCCAGAGTTCGAGCGCTTTGTTCAGCGCCACAGTCTGGCCCTCGCTCAATGGCTTGACCACCAGGCTGCGACCATCGCCGCTGACGCTGGCCACGAAGGATGCAGGCTGGATGCCATTGCCCGCCGCGTCGTTCTGCGCGCCCATGACCACCACGATGGGTGGCTGCACCGGCACGGGCTGGGCCAACATCACGCCCAGGGTGATGGCGGCGGCCGTGGCCATGCCCGCCGCACCCTGCCACAGGGCGAGGCGCTCCCACCAGCGCACCACGCTGCGGGCGGCGTCCGAGGCGATCTGACCGATCTGGCTGTTGGCGGCCAAGGGGCCCTGCGCTCCGAAGAGGCGGCTCTGGATGGCTTGCCACACGCGGGGTGGTGGCGCGACTGCAGGGGTGGACACTGCGAGCGTTTCCAGCCGACGCTCCCAATCGGTGGTAGCCCGGCGCAGGCTGGGGTGGGCCGGCAGCAGGTTTTCGAAGCGACGTCGGGCCGGACCCTTCAGGGTGCCCAGGGCGTACTCCGCGGCCAGCTTGTCGGCCAGTTCGGGGCGGCTGTAGTCCATCTCAGTTCAGGGCCAGCGAGGCCCGCTCCAGGCAAGTCTTCAAGCTTTGCAAGCCGCGGCGCACCCAGCTTTTCACGGTGCCCAACGGGTGTCCGAGTTGTTCGGCGACCTCGGCATGGGTCAGACCCTGGTAGTAAGCCAGGGCCAGGCTGTGCTGCTGCTCGCCGCTCAGGTCCTTCATGCAGGTCGTGAGCGCACGCGCGTCGCTGGCTTGCTCGAGCAGGTCGAGCGGGCCAGGCGTGTCGGCGGCGATGTCTTGCAGCATGTCGGTGTCGTCCTCGTCCGGGCCGGCCTGGAAGCGGCTGATGGTCTGTGGTTCCGACTGGCGACGGCGCAGGCTGTCAATGGCCCGATTGCGGGCCACGCTGTTGAGCCAGGTGCGAGCCTGGCTGAGCGCGGGATTGAAGCTCTGCGCCGAGCGCCAGACGTTCACGTACACCTCTTGCAGCACGTCTTCGGCCTGGGCCCGGTCTCTTTGTATACGCAGGATCACGCCGAGCAGATGCGGACTTGTGTCACGGTAAAGCCGGTCGAATGCGGCGCGGTCGCCCATGGCGATGCGCGAGAGCAGGTCGGACAGGGCTTGGGAGCGGTCGGCGGCGTCGGGCAAGGGGGCCATGCGTCCTCGTGTTGCGGTGTCGGTGGCGCGATGCAGCAGGATGGCGATGTCGCGTGGAGTCGGTGTGCCAATGGCTCCGACAGTGGAAAGCCATTCTAGGATGAGGATGCGTCACAGCGCGCCTCTACAATCGCAGACACCATGAAGAAGCCCCAAGAATTCGTCCTGACCCTGTCTTGCCGTGACGCCACCGGCATCGTCCATGCCGTGTCGGGTCTGCTCTACCAAGCGGGTTGCAACATCATCGACTCCCAGCAGTTCGGCGATGTGCTCAGCGAGGACAGCACGGGCTTGTTCTTCATGCGCGTGCACTTCTCTGCGCCCGAGCACTTGGCCGACGCCACCACGCTGGACAAGCTGTTCTCGCACGTGCGCGACCAATTCGCCATGACGGCCCAGATCCGTGCCCTGGCGCGCAAGCCGCGTGTGCTGGTCATGGCCAGCAAGCACGGCCATTGCCTCAACGATTTGTTGTTCCGTTGGCGTTCGGGCTGGCTGAACATCGACATCCCGGCCATCGTCTCCAACCACCCGGACTACGCCGAGCTGGCCGCCAGCTATGGCATCCCCTTCCACCACCTGCCTTTGCCCACGGGCTCTGGCGCCGAGGTCAAGCGCGCCCAGGAGGCGCAGGTCGAAGCGCTGGTCGATGGCGAGCAAATCGACCTGGTCGTGCTGGCGCGCTACATGCAGATCCTCAGCCCCGAGTTCTGCGCCTTCCTCAAGGGCCGCGCCATCAACATCCACCACAGCTTCCTGCCCAGCTTCAAAGGCGCCAAGCCCTACTACCAGGCGCACGACCGCGGCGTGAAGCTCATCGGTGCCACGGCCCATTACGTGACGGCCGACCTGGACGAAGGCCCCATCATCGAGCAGGACGTCGAGCGTGTGGACCACACCCTCAGCCCCGAAGATTTCACCGCCGTGGGCCGGGACGTCGAATGCGTGGTGCTGGCGCGTGCCGTGAAGTGGCACACCGAGCACCGCGTGCTCATGAACGGCCACAAGACCGTGGTCTTCAAGTGACCCGAAGCATGAGGATGCCCGCATGACCGACCCGCGCGCCAAAGTCACCCAAGCGGTGTTGCTGACCACGGCCGATGAGACCGAGGCTTCGTTCTACGACGCCATGCAGCACGCCGACCTCGATCGCATGATGCAGACCTGGGCCGACGACGAAGACATCGCCTGCGTGCACCCCGGAGGCCCGCGCGTGGTGGGCACAGCGGCCGTGCGTGCCGGCTTCGAGGCTGTGTTTGCCAACGGGCCGGTGCACATCAGCATCGAGCACCTGCGCCGCATGGAAACAGCGGTGTGCGCGGTGCACCACGTCACCGAGAAAGTCCAGGCCATGGGCCCCGACGGGCAGTTGCAGACGGCCTTCGTCATGGCCACCAATGTCTACCTGCGCACGTCCCAGGGTTGGCGCATGGTGGCCCACCACGCCAGCCCCGGCCTGGCCCAGGACCTGCCGGACATCACCGAGCCGCGCGGCGTGCTGCACTGAGCGGCCTCGGCGGTATCGGCAACGTCAGCGCCATGCACGGTTATCGCGCTCCTCGCTGGCTGTCCGGTGCTGGCCCGCTGGCCGGCAATGTGCAGACCATCTGGCCGGCGCTCTACAGCCGCGTCCACCCCGACCGCCGGGTCGGCCCGGTGGCCTACCTGCGCGAGCGCTGGGACACGCCCGATGGCGATTTCATCGACGTGGACTTCCTGCCCGCAGCCGCAGGCATGCCCAGCCCACGGCCCCTGTTGGTGATGTTCCATGGCTTGGAGGGCTCCTCGCAAAGCCACTACAGCCGGGCGTTCGCGCTGTGGGCACACGCCCACGGTTGGGACTTCGCCGTGCCGCACTTCCGTGGTTGCTCGGGCGAAATCAACCGCGCGCCGCGCACTTACCACTCGGGCGACCACGCCGAGGCCGACTGGGTCCTGCAGCGCCTGGCGCGTCGCCATGCCGGCCCGCTGCTGGCCGTGGGCATCTCGCTGGGCGGCAATGTGCTGCTGCGCTGGGCCCAGGAGGCGGGTGCCGACGCCGAGCGCACGGTGCGCGCCGTGGCCGCCATCTCATCGCCCGTGGACTTGGCCGCGGCCGGGCATGCGCTGGCGCACGGCTTCAACCGGCAGATCTACACGCGCATGTTCCTGCAGTCGATGAAGCCCAAGGCGCTGGCCAAGCTGCAGCAGCATCCCGGCTTGTTCGACGAAGCCGCCTTGCGCGCGGCGCGGGATCTCCACGCCTACGACAATGCCTTCACGGCCCCGCTGCACGGCTTTGCCAACACGGAAGACTATTGGGCACGGTGCTCGGCCAAGCCGGGGCTGAAGGCGATGCGCCATGTGCCTGCGCTGGTGCTCAATGCGCGCAACGACCCCTTCATCCCGGCGGCTTGCCTGCCCACGCGCGGCGAAGTGGGCCCGGCCGTGACGCTGTGGCAACCGCACGAAGGCGGACACGTCGGCTTCCCTGCCGGCCGATTTCCGGGCCATGTCGCCGATTTGCCGCAGGCCGTGGGGCGGTGGCTGAAACATCATCTGTGAGCCCGACATGGCGACACACGGCGACACGGGGCAACAACGCCAAGGAGACACATGGACGACATCGTCAAAGCCGCGCTGAAGAAGTGGCCCAACGTGCCCGACTGCTACGACTGGCTGGCACTGGACGCCCGCGGCGACTGGTACATGCGCGACGACCGCATCCAGGCCCAAGGGCCCTTCCCGCAGGTCAAGGGCAGCCGCATCCAGCACGACAAGCTCAAGGAGTTCATCCACCGCAACTACGACCACGACGACCGCGGCGCCTGGTTCTTCCAGAATGGCCCGCAGCGCGTGTACGTGGTGCTGGAGGCCGCGCCCTGGGTGCTGGGCGTGCAGCGTGGCGACGCGGGCTTTGAGCTGGACGCCCACACCGGCCAGCCGGTGCACGAGGTGCGCGCCACCTTCGTGGACGAGCATGGCCGTTTGTTCTTGCTCACCGAGCTGGGCTTGGGCGTGCTGAGGTCGATGGACATGGACGTGGCCGCCGATGCCCTTGTGGCGGGTGTCTGGCCTGAGCCTGAGGAGGTGGCCTTCACCGACTTGCCAAGGCGCTTTGCCTACGTCCTGGCGCCGCGCAAGGGTTGAGGGCGCGCGCTGACCTGAACATCGTGAGGCAGCGACAGAGATGAAAAAACCGGCCGCATGGGCCGGTTGATCGCGGTGTCGCAGGGACCTCAGGGGGCCGATGCGGCTGCAGCCGGGGCCGCCGGTTCGGCCAGCTTGCCGCCCGAGCCATTGGCCATGTACACCACGGCGCGGTGCACTTCGTAGTCGGAGTAGTCCGCGCCGCCTTGGGCTGGCATGGCGTTGAAGCCCTTGAGTGCGTGTTCGACAAGTTTGGCATCGCCCTGGCCCAGCCGGCCGCCCCAGGCACCGGCGTCACCGAACTTCGGCGCACCCAGCATGCCAGCGCCGTGACAGTTCACGCACTGCGCCTTGTAGACCTCTTCGCCGCTGCGAGGGCCCGTGTTGGCCGATGCCAGTTTGATCTCGACGGTGCCCACCGGCATGATGCGTTGCGCCGTGGCCTGACCGCTCAGCGCGTCGCTGCCAGCGGCGTCCTTGGCAGCCGAATTCACGTAGTTCACCAGCAGGGCAATGACAGCCACCGGCACGATGAACGCAGCCGCCACAGCCGCCATCAGCTGCTTGGGGGTCTGGATCGGGCCTTCGTGGCCGGACTCGTGGGATTGGGGCGCTTGGCTCATGGGTGTTCGCTACAGGCTGGTTTGACGCGGTGTGACGCGCGGGCGCCGCGCGGTGTCGTGCGCGGTGAGAACAATGGGCAAGATTATAGGTCGTGGCAAAGGCAGGCGCGCTGCTAGAATCCCGCAGCGCTGCGCCCGTAGCTCAATGGATAGAGTACTGCCCTCCGAAGGCAGGGGTTGCTGGTTCGATCCCAGCCGGGCGCGCCAAGAAACGCCATGTGAATCAAGCCCTCAGCGGAAACGCTCAGGGCTTTTTTCTTGCTCAGGCCATCCCTCCCAGCCTGAGCACCAGCCCTGCCAAGGCCGCGCCGCCGATCACCTGCATCACCGAGCGCTGGTACCGGAACAGCGCCACGGCCGCGGCCACGCTCAGCGCTGCAGCGGGGAGGTCCAGCTGGCCCAGGGTGTCCTGCCAGCCGCTGCCAAAGCCCTGTGGCCACAGCACGTGCACGCCGAAGAACAAGGCCAAGTTGAGGATCACGCCGACCACCGCGGCCGTGATGGCTGTCAGCGGTGCTGTCAGGCGCACTTCGTGGCGGCTGGATTCCACCAGCGGTCCGCCCGCCAGGATGAACAGGAACGAGGGCAAAAATGTGAACCACGTCACCAATGCAGCACCCAGCGCGCCTGCCAGGAAGCGCGCGTCCGGCCCCAGCAAGGCCTGCGTGTGTGCGCCCACATAGCCCACGAAGGCCACCACCATGATCAGCGGGCCGGGCGTGGTCTCGCCCAGCGCCAGGCCGTCCATCATCTGCAGCGGGCTCAGCCAGTGGAAGTGTTCCACCGCCCCTTGCACCACGTAGGGCAGCACGGCATAGGCCCCGCCGAACGTCATCCACGCGGCCTTGGTGAAGAACCAGCCCATCTGCGTGTAGGTGTGGGCCCAGCCCAGGTGCACGGCCATCCAGGCCATCGGTGTCAGCCACAGGGCCAGCACCACACCGAGCACGGTCAGCAGACGCCGCCAGCGGAACACCGTGTGCTCTGCCCTGGGGGCGTGGTCGTCGATGACGGTGGGGCCGCTGTCATGGCCCGCGCTGCCGTGCCCGCCGCCGCCAGCGACGAACAGCGTCGGCGCCATGCGGCCGCCCAAGGCCCCCGCGGCTGCGGCCAGCATCAGGATCAGCGGGAAGGGCAGGTGCAGCACCGCGATGCCGATGAAGGACGCCGCGGCGATGGCCCACAGCACCCGGTTGCGCAACGCGCGCGAGCCAATGCGGTGGGCCGCCTGCAGCACGATGGCCGCCACCGCCGGCTTGATGCCGTAGAACACTCCGGCCACCCAGGGCAGCTGCCCGAACGCCAAGTACACCCACGACAGACCGATCAGGATGGCCAGCGAGGGCAGCACGAACAGGGCACCGGCCACGACGCCGCCCCAGGTCCGGTGCATCAGCCAACCGATGTAGGTGGCGAGTTGCTGCGCTTCCGGTCCTGGCAAGACCATGCAGTAGTTCAGCGCGTGCAGGAAGCGGCGCTCCGACAGCCAGCGCCGGCGCACCACCAGTTCCTCGTGCAGGATGGCGATTTGCCCGGCCGGCCCGCCAAAGCTGATGAAGCCCAGGCGCAGCCAGAAGCGAAAGGCTTGCCAGAAAGTCACGGTAGTGGGGGCTGTGGCGTCGTTCAAGCGCATGTTGGCTGGCGGCTGGGCGAGGGCTCGGCGCACAATCGGCGCAGGGTTCTGGACTCCGCACATTAAATCAGGAGTGGACATGTCGGCCTCTGCTGCCACGACCGAAACCGACGCCCGCCTCACGCTGGACTACCTCTTGCGCCGCATGCGCAGCAAGCAGGACTTCCCGGCGCTGTCGGCGTCCATCAGCCGGGTGCAAGCCCTGTCGGACTCCGACAGCGACAGCCTGCAGACCTTGTGCGATGAAATCCTGCAAGACGTGGCCCTCACGCAAAAGCTGCTGCGCGTCGTCAACACCGCCCACTACCGGCGTGCCGGCACCGACCCGATCCGCACTGTGTCGCGCGCGGTCAGCCTCATCGGCGTGGCCGGTGTGCGCAACCTGGCCCTGTCCCTTGTGCTGCTGGACCACATGCACGACCAGGTGCATGCCCTGCAACTGAAAGAAGCCTTCCTGCACACCGTCATGGCGGGCACCCTGGCCAGTGAGCTGGGCAGCACCCCGGGCGAGGCCGAAGAGGCGTTCGTGGGCACGCTGTTCCGTCGCCTGGGCTGGCTGCTGGTGGCGTTTTACCTGCCCGAAGATGCCGAGCAGATGCGCGAGCTGATGCGCACGCCACCCCCGGCGCCGAGCGAGGCCCAGGCCGCGCAGCAGGTGCTGGGCGTGCGCTTGGACGAACTGGCCGATGCCATCGGGGCGCAGTGGGGCCTTCCCGAGGCCCTGCGGGCCTGCATGCGCGCGCCCGAGGGTGCTTTGCCGGTGCACTCCTTGGCGGGCACGCCCGAGCGCCTGCACTGGCTCGCCAGCCTGGCCGAGGCGGCCACCGACGCCATGCTGCACACGCCGCCTGCCGAGCTGGGCGATGCCCTGGTGCACTTGCAGCGCAGCCATGCCCGAGCCCTCGACCTCGCGCCCCAGGCCCTGCAAGATGCGGCTGGCCGCGCGCGCAAGCGCCTGAGCGAGCTCACCGCGGCGCTCAGCCTGACGGTGCCAGCATCCTCCCCGGCCGAGCGCCTGCTTGAGACGTACTACGTCGATGCCCCCGATGCGGTTGGCGCGACAGCGACCACCACAGCCGGCACCGTTGGCAGCGCGGGCCTCGACATCGACCTGGCCGAGACCGGCTTCACCGACCTGGGTGCCGGCGAGCTGGAGCCTCTCGCACTCAGCCCCATCGACATCCTCACCAGCGGCATCCAGGACATCACCAACACCTTGGTCGAGGCCTTCAGCCTGCAAAGCGTGCTGCACATGGTGCTGGAGACGATCTACCGCGGCCTCGACGCCCGCCGCGTCGTGTTCTGCCTGCGCGATGCCCGCACGGGCGAGCTGCAGGGCCGCATGGGCCTGGGCGAGGGCGCGGAGCTCCTCAAAGCGGCCTTCCATGTGCCGTTGAGCGTGTCTGCGGGCACCCCGCCCGACCTGTTCACGGCGGTGAGCCTGAAGAACGCCGACACCCTGATCGCCGATGCGCGGCTGCCCGCGGTGGCGCGCCTGCTGCCCCGCTGGTTCACCACCCACATCGACGCGCAAACCTTCCTGCTGCTGCCGCTGGTGCTCAAACGCCCGGGCCAGCCCGACCGCATCATCGGCCTGATCTATGCGGACAAGGCGGCCGCCGGCAGCCTGCACCCCGACGAGCGCACCCTGTCCTTGCTGCGCACCTTGCGCAACCAGGCGATCATGGCGTTCAAGCAGTCTGCATAATCGCGCCCCATGTTCCGCATCGTCCTGGTCCAGCCCGAGATCCCGCCCAACACGGGCAACGTCATCCGCCTGGCGGCCAACACCGGCTGCGAGCTGCACCTCATCGAGCCCCTGGGTTTTTCGATGGACGACAAGCTGCTGCGCCGCGCCGGCCTCGATTACCACGAGCACGCGGCCGTGCAGCGCCACGCCAGCTGGCAGGCCTTCCTCGACGCCACGCAGCCCGACATGTCCCGCCTGTTCGCCTTCACCACGCGCGGCAGCCGGCCCTTCGGTGAGGTGCAGTGGCAGCCGGGTGATTGGTTGGTGTTCGGCAGCGAAACCGCGGGCCTGGCGCCCGAGTTGCGCGAGACCTTCCCGACCGCGCAACGCGTGCGCCTGCCCATGCGCGAAGGCCAGCGCAGCCTGAACTTGAGCAATGCGGTGGCCGTGGCCGTGTTCGAGGCCTGGCGGCAGAACGGCTACGCAGGCGGGGCCTGATCCAGGTGCGGGTCAGCCCTCAGCCTTGGCCCCACGGCGCATCAGCGCGCCCACGGCTTCGGCAGGGCTCAGGCGGCCTTCCAGCACCGCCACCACCGCCTCGGTGATGGGCATGGCCACGCCCAGCGTCTGGGCGCGTTGCCACACGGTGGCGGCCGAGTACACGCCTTCGGCCACGTGACCGAGTTCCTGGAGGATCTGCGCCAGCGGCTTGCCCGTGGCCAGTTGCAGGCCCACGGTGCGGTTGCGAGAGAGAGCGCCAGTGGACGTCAGCACCAGGTCGCCCAAACCCGACAGGCCCATGAAGGTGTCAGCGCGCGCACCCAGGGCCACGCCCAGGCGCGTCATTTCGGCCAGCCCGCGGGTGATGAGGGCGGCGCGGGCGTTCAGGCCCAAATCCATGCCATCGACGATGCCGGTGGCGATGGCCAACACGTTCTTGACGGCGCCCCCCACCTCCACGCCCACCGGGTCGTTGGAGGTGTAGACGCGCAAGGAATCGCTGTGGAACACATCGACAGCCTGCTCGGCCAGCGCGTTGTCGGTGCTGGCCGCGACCAAGGCCGTCGGCTGGCCCAGGGCCACTTCTTTGGCAAAGCTGGGGCCTGAGAGCACGCCGCTGCGCGCCTGTGGTCGCACCGCGCGGGCGATTTCGTGGCCCAGGCGGCCTGTGCCTTTCTCGAACCCCTTGCACAGCCACAGCGTGGCCACGTGCTCGGGCAGGCGCTGCAGGATGTCGGCCAGGGCTGCCATGGGCGTGCCGACAATGACCAGCCCGCCCTGACCGTGTGCATGCGCCACGGCCGCATCGAAATCGGCCGTCAGCGCCAGGCTGTCTGGGAAGGCGACTTCGGGCAGGTAGCGGGTGTTGCACCGCTGCGCTTGCATCTCTGCCAGCTGGGCGGCATCGCGCGCCCAGAGCTGAACCGCCACGCCCTGGCGCGCGGCGCTGATGGCCAATGCCGTGCCCCAGGCGCCAGCACCCAGCACCGTGAGGTGACGGCTCATGCGTTGCGCAGGATCAGGAAGCCTGAACTTGCTGGGCGGCAGCGGCTTGCTGCAGCTGCGACTCGTACATGGCCTGGAAGTTGACTTCGGTCAGGTGCACGGCCGGGAAGCCGGTGCGGTTGAGCACGTCGGCCACGGTGGCGCGCAGGTAGGGGTACACGATTTGCGGGCAGGCGATGGCGATGATCGGCTGCAGTTGGTCTTCCGGCACGTTGCGGATTTCGAACAGGCCGGCTTGCTTGGCTTCCACCAGGAACAGCACCTTGTCGTTGACCTTGGCGGTCACGGTGGCGGTCACAGCGACTTCGTAGATGCCTTCGACCACGGGCTCGGCGTGCAGGTTCAGCTGCACGTCCACCTGGGGCTGGCCTTGTTCCAGCAGGATCTGGGGGGCGTTGGGCAACTCCAGCGACAGGTCCTTGAGGTAGATGCGTTGGATGCTGAAGGAAGGCTGGAGGTTCTGTTCGCTCATGGGAAGTCCTTGCGTGGCCTTGGAGGTAAGGCGGTTCATTGGAGATTGCGGCGAATTATCACCCAGTCAGATGACGCCACTGTCACAGCGCGGCTGCGTTGGCGCACCCAAGTCCATCTGTGCGCCCCAGGGCATTGTCAAAATCCGCCACCCGTGCTTACATGAAGCCGATGCCATTCATGGCCTTGCGGAGAATCAAAAATCTCCGGGCCTTGTGAGAAATATCATTTTTGGAAAATCAAACATGCCACACCAGGGAATGGGGGCGGTTCACAATCCGCCGCTTGCAGGTTTGTCGGTCCGGCTGTGCCCGGTTTGCCAGAACGGGATGTTTGGACACGTCTGGCGCAACTCGGTGGCCGAGAATCAGCAAGCCACCCATCAACGCACTTTGGCGGCCGGCGAAGTCATTTGCCGCAAAGGCGAGCGCGGCAAATCGGTCTTTTCGGTTTGCAAAGGGGCGGTGAAACTGGAGCTCAGCACGCCCGACGGGCAACCCAGGGTGGTGCGCGTGTTGCAAGCGGGTGCTGTGTTCGGGCTGGAGGTGCTCAGCGACGTCCACTACCACCACACGGCCACTTGCCTGGGGCGCACCCAGTTGTGCGAGATTCCGGCCGATGCCATCAACGATGCCACCCTGCACGACGCCGACCTGCACATGGCGCTGATGCAGCAGTGGCAGACCAATGCCGACGATGCCGATGCCGTCATCGCCGAGTTGTGCACCGGGCCCGCCCGCGTGCGCCTGGCGCGCCTGTTGCTGCACCTGGCACGTGGGCACATCACCCACACTTGCCAGTCGATGTCGCGCGAGGACATGGCCTCGCTGCTGGACCTCACGCCGGAAACCGTCAGCCGCACCATGGCCGCGTTCAAGCGCAGCGGCCTGGTGGCCGAGCGCAGCGGCGTGCTCGCTTGCGAGTTGCCGGGGCTGGAGCGGATCTCGCAAGGCATGGACTGAAGCCGGGGCACAAGGCGTGGCGACCACGTTCTTGTGCCCCGGCTTCCGAGGCTGACAGTTGGCGCAGCCCACTCAGGTGGGCTGGCTCAGGTCAGGCGCCTTGGCGCACGACGCGGCGGCGAGCCAAGCCCAGGCCGGCGATGCCGACCAGCGCCAGCGCGTAGCTCGAAGGCTCAGGGATGGCCTGCGAGAAGCTTTCCTGGAAGTGCAGCACCGAGGCGTTGGTGCCAGGGATGGCCGCGCTCAGCAGGATGGTCGTTTCGATCTCGGCCACCGTCGGGTACAGGCCCGGTTGAGTGAAAGCCTCGTCGTTGAAGACCGAAGCGCCCGGCACGTACTGGCTGACTTCCAGCGGGCCCACCGGGTTCAGCGGGATCAGGGTGTTGGTCAGGTCGCTGACCGACTCGCGCACCACGGCCTGGCCGTTCGGGCCGGACACCAGCGGGTCGCCGTCGAGGTGGAAGTCCGAGAGGTAGTAGCTCACGCCATTGGGGTTGGGGTTGAGCACCCGCACCGTGTAGGTCAGCTGGGCCGAGGCCGAGTCACCGGGGTGGGCTTGCAGCGGGCCGGTGAAGTCCAGGCCGTAGTTGCCGCTGTTGGTGAGCTCGCCGTGCACGTTGATGTGCGCGGCCAGGTCCATGCCGTCCCACAGGCCGCCGGTGGCGTCGTTGAAGAAGCCATTGGCGTGCCAGTCGAAGCGGCTGAACTCCTTGTCGCCGACCACGAAGCTGAGCTTCTTGGTCACCAGGTCGGCCAAGGTGAAGTTGTCGGTCAGGGTGGTGTCGGCGTGCGCCAGGCTGGCCGCGCCCAGGCAGGCGGCGCCCACCAGGGCCAGGAGGGATTTCTTGAAAGGCGTGCTTGTGATGAAGGTCATGAGATTCTCCGTGCGTTTGATTTGATTCCGAATACAGCCTGGAAACCAAATGGAATCTGCGTGTCGCAGCTGTCGTGGCGCCTGGCAGGTATTCCTCATGGAAATCCCTGTCAGGCACGCCAAGACTATGGTTGGCTACAACGTGTGTCAAATGCAGATGCGCTGCCAACGCCCCGGAGAAAATGGCTTTATTTGATGCGGGTCAATATTGAAAACGTCAAATCCTCACGAATTGACAAACCTCACTGAGGCAACGCATTTGTCAGGCACGGGGTGTGCAAAAACGCGGTTTGCTGCCCCCGTGAACGAGGGGGCAGCGCTGAGCCTCGGTCGACCATTTGCTGGGGTTAACCCAGCAAGGTGCTGGGGCAATGCGGGATGAGCGAGGGGATCAGCCGTGCAGCATGGGCGTCAGGCCGCCGCGCTGGTCCAGGGCGATGAGGTCGTCGCAGCCACCGACGTGGGTCTCGCCGATGAAGATCTGCGGCACGGTGCGCCTGCCGGTGATGGCCATCATGTGGTCGCGCTGGACCGGGTCCAGGTCGATGCGGATTTCTTCGATGGCCTCGACCCCGCGCTGCTTGAGCAGCATCTTGGCCCGCTGGCAGTAGGGGCAGACCTGGGTGGTGTACATCTTGACGGCGGTCATGTCGGTGCGGGGCTGGGCGCCCTGAGAGGTGGTTCGAGGGTGGATTGTCCCGCCGGTGGGATGTCCGCCCGGGGTGTGGGGGCTCCCGTGCGGGCTGCACGGGGCGCGGGGCCCACGCCAGGGTCAGGCATCAGGCCTTGTCGATCGGCAGGTTGGCTTCGCGCCAGGCCTTCAGGCCGCCCGACAGCGACTGGGCGTTCTCGTAGCCCATGGCCTTGAGCTGCACCACGGCTTTGGCCGAGCGCTGGCCGGCGGCGCACACCACCACCAGGGGCAGCTTCTTGTTGCCAGGCAGGCCCTTGCCCGCGGCGATCTCGCCCAGCGGCACGTTCTTGGCGCCGGCCACGTGGCCTGCGGCGAACTCGGCCGGCTCGCACACGTCGATGACCTGGGCGCGCTCCTTGTTGATGAGCTGCACGGCGAGGGCCGGCGACAGGCCGCCCGAGACGGTGGCTTCCTGCAATTGTTGCCACAGCAGCAGGCCACCCGAGGCGGCAGCGGCCACGGCCCAGTACCAGTTGTCGGCAAGGAAGCTGGAGAAATTCATGCGCGGGTCTTTCGCGGCGATCCGGGGTGGACCGCATGGGGATCGTTGAGAGGCTGCGGGGATTATAAAATCGCGGGCTGACATCCACACCGACCGAGACCTCACCATGTACAAGCTCGTGCTGATCCGCCACGGCGAATCGACCTGGAACCTGGAAAACCGCTTCACCGGCTGGACCGACGTCGAGCTGACCCCCACGGGCGTCTCGCAAGCCATGTCGGCGGGCAAGCTGCTCAAGGCCGAAGGCTACGAGTTCGACATCGCCTACACCTCGGTGCTCAAGCGCGCCATCCACACCCTGAACTACGCCCTCGATGAGATGGACCGCAGCTGGCTGCCCGTCGTCAAGGACTGGCGCCTCAACGAGCGCCACTACGGCGGCCTGCAGGGCCTGGACAAGGGCGAGACGGCCAAGAAGTACGGCGACGCGCAGGTGCTGGTCTGGCGCCGCAGCTACGACACCCCGCCGCCTGCGCTGGAGGCCAACGACCCCCGTGGCCAGCGCCAGGACGTGCGCTACGCCAAGCTCTCGCCGGAGCAGATCCCGCTGACCGAGTGCCTCAAGGACACCGTGGCCCGTGTGCTGCCGTTCTGGAACGAGGCCATGGCCCCGGCGATCAAGTCGGGCCAGCGCATCGTGATCGCAGCGCACGGCAACTCGATCCGCGCCCTGATCAAGTACCTCGACAACATCAGCGACGCTGACATCGTGGGCCTGAACATCCCCAACGGCATCCCGCTGGTCTATGAGCTCGACGCCGACCTCAAGCCGATCAAGAGCTACTACCTGGGAGACGCAGAGGCGGCGGCCAAGGCGGCTGCGGCCGTGGCTTCGCAGGGCAAGGCCTGATCAGGGGCCCGCTCAGGGCCGATCAGGGCTTGAGTGACCAGATGACGGGGCAGTGGTCGGACAGCGTCCGGCCCGCGTCCCCGGCTTCGAACGACAGGCGCGCAAAGCGCCTGTTTTTGTGTCGGTCGGCCAGTTTGCGGTCGATGAGGATGTCGTCGATGTACTGCTTGTGGCGGTCGTCGGCGTCGCAGCCGATGTAGCGCTCGCCCTCGGTGGCACGCAGCAGTTCGGCGCCGGGCGGGTTGTGGTCGCTCCAGGCCTGGATCAGGTTGAAGGGCGCGGCTTCGTCGGGGCCTGCCGGGTAGCGGGCGTCCTTGTCGAGGTGGCGGTTGAAGTCGCCCAGCAGGGCGAAGGCGACGCCCTCGCGCACGCGCTGGTCAACCCAGGCCTCTACCACGGGCACCTGCTGGCGCAGCTTGGCGCAGGGCGGGAAGTCGCGGTCGAGCTTGCCCGTGAAGCAGCCGCTTTTGAGGTGCACGGCCAGCAGGCGCACTTCCTGGCGCGTGCCCGGCCACAGCGTCACGTCGGCGCCGCTGCGCGTGCCGCCATCGACATCGAGGGCTTGCAGGTCACCGTTGCAGCGGTAGGGGATGCCGTCGCGGATGGCGAAGCCCACCTTCTGCGGGTGCTGCCGCTGGACGAAACAGTCCAGGCGCCAGCCCTGGCGGAACACCTGCCGGGCGGCCTCCGGGCCATCGACTTCCTGCAAAGCGACCACGTCCACGTTGTCGCGCTGGCGCAGGGCTTGGGCGCTGCGGGCCAGGGCGTCGAAGTCGGCCGCGGTGCGCTCAGGGGGCGGTGTGCGGCCCGGCGTGCAGGGCAGGGCGCGCTGGTCGCTGCGGGGTTGCTGGGCCATGCAGGTGGCGCCAAGGGCCTGGCGCGCCTGGGGCGTCATCAGCCACTCGAGGTTCCAGGTGGCCAGGGTGAGCTTGTCCTTGCTGTTCGTGGTGGTCGCGCCAAACCAGCCGGCATGGCTGCTCTGCATGGCGAGCGTGCAGCCGATGAGGGCGCAGGTGGTGGCAACGGCTCTGGTGAAGGTGTTGAAAGGCAAATTGATCTCCGCTGACATTGTCATGAGGCCCCGGGCGGGTTGACCCACTGTGTCATGACCAACGGCTCATTCGAGGGCGGCGACGATGTTCCAGCAACAACTTTGTGACTGGAGGTGCATGAGGCCGGGCCGCTCGCCTGATCGAGGGATAGTTCGCGCTTGGAAGTCGTGCCGCGTGTGCTGCAGAATGTGCCTGGTGCCCTCGCGGCGAACACAAAAACAGGGAATCTCAATGAAACCATTGGAGATGGTCGGCGCGACGATGGCCGTTGCCGTGTCGCTCATGTCGTCTACGGCACACGCTCAGTTGGTGAACTGGCATGTGGAGGGCGAGGTGTCGGCGCTGACGGCTGTGAACAATCGAACCGGTGCAACGAGCGCGGTCAGTCAACTGGGGGCGCTCAAACTGGGGCAGACCTTCGAGAGCGACGTGACGGTCGATCTCGCCAGTGACAGCGTCAAGAGCATCACTGTGCAAGGTGGCAGTGCCGGCGAGAGCTGGACTTATCACCAGGGGCCCAGTTCGACTTACAAATCGACCACGCAAGGGCCTGGCGTGGCCGGGTGGTTGAAGCTGACAACGGACGCCATGAGCGTCATGTCATTCCAGCTTGCCCTGCAAGGCAGCGGTGTGCCGTCGACCAGCTACACGCTCCAGGATCTGAATGATGCTTTGCTGGCCCACGATTACGGCAACATCGTGGCGATCGCTGGTATCGGGCTGGACTGCCCGAAGTGCTACCTTGGCCATGCAGATCTCCATGTCACTTTCAGCAGCCTGTCGGCTGTACCTGAGCCAGGGCCTGCAACGCTGCTGGGGTTGGGCATGACCGGCCTGTTCAGCCTGGCAGCGCGGCGCCGTCAGGGGGCGACGCCACGTTGAGGCGCGTCGTTCAGACGCCCAGTGCGGCGCGGTCCAGCGTGTAGTTCTGCGGACCGGCCACGGCGATCTTGATGGCGCCGATGCGGTTGCCCAGGGCCACCGACTTGACCAGGTCCCAACCGTTGGACAGGCCGTAGAGCAGACCACCGCGGAAGGCGTCGCCACAGCCGGTGGGGTCGATCACGGCCTCGGCCTTCACGCCAGGCACGTGGGTTTTGACGCCCTGGATGTAGACATTGCAGCCATCGGCGCCCAGGGTCTCGATCAGGCCTTGCAGGTGCGATTTCGACAGCTCGGCCAGGCTGCTGCCGGTGCGGTCGGCCAGCATCTTGCCTTCGTAGTCGTTGACGGCCACCCAGGTGGCTTGCGAGACGAAGCGCTGGAGGTCGGCGCCGTCGAACATCGGCAGGCCCTGACCCGGATCGAAGACGAAGGGGATGTTGGCAGCGCGCAGCTGTTCGGCGTGCTGGATCATGGCGTCGCGGCCGTCCGGTGCGACGATGGCGAGCGTCACCGAGGGGTCGGCCTCGATCTTCAATTGGTGGGCCTGGCCCATGGCGCCGGGGTGGAAGGCGGTGATCTGGTTGTTGTCCTGGTCCGTGATGATCATGGCCTGGGCGGTGTAGTCGTCTTCGACCGTGAGCACGTGCTTCAGGCTCATGCCCAGCTGCTCAAGGTGGTTGCGGTAGAGCGCGCCGTCCTTGCCCAGGGCTGCCATGACCAGGGGCTCGCCACCGAGCTGCTGCAGGCTGTAGCCGATGTTGCCGGCGCAGCCGCCGAATTCCTTGCGCAGCGTGGGCACCAGGAAAGACACGTTCAGGATGTGCACCTGCTCGGGCAGGATCTGCTGTGCGAAGCGGCCGGGAAAGGCGGTGATGGTGTCGAAGGCCAGGGAGCCACAGATGAGCACGGACATGGGGGTGCCTTTGTTGTTGGTGTGCGCCGCAGCGCAGTCAGGGGTAGAAGAGTTCGGCCGTGTAGCCGGCGGGGGTCAGGCCGTCCAGCCGGAGCGACCATTGCAGCGTGGTGCTTTGCTGGGCGGGCACGGCGACGGGGCTGGGTGTGAGGCTCTGGCTGGTGGCTTCACCGCGCACCACGCGGGCGTCTGATGCCTGGAAGGCGCGCCGGGCGATCACGCTGCCGCTGTCGTCGGTGAGGCTGAGGTCGATGTGCGGCCAGGCCACGCCGATGTCGCTGCGGTTGTGCACCGACACGGTCAGGCGGTAGCGGTCAGGCCCCTCTGACGCCGTGCGCAGCAAGGTGGCGCTGTCCACCTGCAGCACCTCCAGGCGCAGCGGCGGGGCGATCTTGCAGCCGATCTGGTCGCACCAGGCTTGCAGCAAGGGGCGGGCTTCGGGGTTGTAGGCGGCGATGAGGTCGCGGAACTGGTGCGCGATCTGCAGGCCCAGGCCGAGCGTCAAGCCCAGCAGCAGTGTGAGCAGAACGCCGCGCGTGGCCGGATGGCGCCAGAAGGCCTGGCGTTGGGCGCGCTTGACGAACTCGGGCGCCTGCGTGGCGGGGTCGCGACCGCGCGTGCCGGAGCGGCCCTGGCGTTTGCTGGGCGGGGGCTGCACCTGCTCGGGCACGAAGTCCTCGCCGAAGCGGGAGGGCAGGGTCGTGGGGATGCTGGGGTCGTCCTCGGCATCGGCGGTGCGCGTGGTCGGGGCGGGGCCGGGGCCGCTGGGCGACCTGAGCAGGCTGGCCGAGGGCAAGGGCGCGGCCGGGGGCAAAGGCACCGGGGCGGTCGCAGGTGGCGGCAGTTTGTGCGCTGGCGCTGCGAATGGCGCTGACCGCGGGGCTTCGGGCGCCGGGGGGGCGGGCTCGGGTTCCGGCTCCGCCGGGATGCTGTCGAGCGCCCAGTCTTCTTCGGCGTCGAGCATGGCGTCGTTGGGGAACTGCGCGTCGGCGAACTCCGGGCCGGGCGGTCGGCGCTTGATCTGGCGCGGGCCATCCTGCGAGGGCATGAGGTAGCGCGAGTCCAGCGCGTCGGACTCGTCGGTGTCGGGCACGTCCTGCGGGGGCTGGCCGTCCCAGGGGCGGGGCTCGCTCAACGGCACCTGCAATGGCAGGTGGACGGCGGTGTCGAGGTCGAAGTCGGTGGCCGCGGGCAGGGGCGTCGTCGCCAGGTGCAGGTCGGCCGCGCTCAGCGGTGTGTGCGCGCTGATGGGCGTGGGGGGCGCGAGCTCTGTGGGTCGGGTGGTCGTCCAGGTCGCGCTGTCGTCTTCGGGTGGCGCTTCAGGGGCGGCTTCGGGCTCAACAGGTGCGGGGGGCTGGGCCGTGCGCCGAGGTGGCGGCGATTCGCTGTCCAGGTCGAACAGCGCGGGCAGGGCGTTGAAAACTTCGTGGCAACGGCCGCAACGCACCCAGCCTTCCGAGACCTTCAATTGGTCTTGCACGACCTTGAAGATCGTGCCGCAATGGGTGCAACGGGTGGCCAGGCTCATAGCCTGCCTTTATGCCATCGTTTTGTGGGCTGTCATCAAGATCCAGCCCTCTTCTTCGTTGGCCACCTGCAACGTGAGGCCCACTTCGGCGTAGGCGTCTTTCAGCTCTTGTTCCTGGCGGGCCAGGATGCCAGCCAGCACGAGGTGGCCGCCGGGCGCCACGTGGCCGGCCAGCAGCGGCGCCAGCATCTTCAAGGGCGTGGCCAGGATGTTGGCCAGCACGACGGGGTAGTCGGCCTGGGCTTCGCCGACCAGGTCGGGCAGGCCGGCCTGGATGGGCAGTTGGCCGTCCGCTGTTTTCAGGTGCTGCAGATTGGCATCGGCGTTGGCCACGGTCGATTCCACCGCGGCCGGGTCGATGTCTACCGCGTCCACCACGCCCGAGCCGAACAGCGCGGCACCAATGGCCAGGATGCCCGAGCCGCAGCCGTAGTCCAGCACGCGCTGGCCCTGGAAGGCCGGTGCGTTCTGCGCGATCCACTTCAGGCACATGCGGGTGGTGGGGTGTGTGCCCGTGCCGAAGGCCAGGCCAGGGTCCAGGCGCATGACGGTGGTCGCCACGGCCGGCACCTCGTGCCAGGTGGGCACGATGAAGAAGGTGTCGGTGATGGGCACCGGCTGGAACTGCGATTGCGTCAGGCGCACCCAGTCCTGTTCGCCCACGGGCTGGATGCCCTGGACGTGGATGTCGTCGGCCCAGTCCTGGGCCAGGATCAGCGTGGCGGCCTCCAGGGCCTCGGCCTCGGTCGGGAAGAGGCTTTTGACGGTGGAACGCTGCCAGGCTTCGCGCGCCACGGGCATGCCGGGCTCACCCCACAGGGCCTCCTCGTGTTCGGTGTCGGCATCGGCGTCTTCGACCGACACGGACAGGGCCTCGATCTCCATGAGCGCGTCGCTCAAGGCTTCGACTTCGGCTTCCTTGGCCAGCAGGGTGAGTTCAAACAGCATGGTGGTGTGGGGGCGAAAGGCCGGTCAACGCGTCGGTCAGCGCTTGCGCGCGGCCATCCAGCTCTCGAGGTAATGGATGTCGGTGCCGCCTTCGATGAACTTGGCGTCCACCATCAGCTCGCGGTGCAGCGGGATGTTGGTGTTGATGCCTTCGACCACCGTCTCAGACAGCGCGGTGCGCATGCGGGCCAAGGCCTGCTCGCGGGTGTCGCCGTGCACGATGATCTTGCCGATCATGGAGTCGTAGTTCGGGGGCACGAAGTAGTTCGTGTAGATGTGCGAGTCCACGCGCACACCGGGGCCGCCCGGGGCGTGCCAGGTCGTGATGCGGCCCGGCGAGGGGATGAACTTCACCGGGTCTTCCGCGTTGATGCGGCACTCGATGGAGTGGCCACGCGTTTCGATCTGGCGTTGGGTGAAGGGCAGCTTTTCGCCGGCGGCCACGCGGATCTGCATCTGCACGATGTCGATGCCGCTGGTCATCTCGGTGACGGGGTGCTCCACCTGCACGCGCGTGTTCATCTCGATGAAGTAGAACTCGCCGTTCTCGTACAGGAACTCGAAGGTGCCGGCACCGCGGTAGCCAATCTTCTTGCAGGCCGCAGCGCAGCGCTCGCCCACCTTCTCGATGGCGCGGCGCAGGATGCCGGGGGCCGGCGCTTCTTCGATGATCTTCTGGTGGCGGCGCTGCATGGAGCAGTCGCGCTCGCCCAGCCACACGGCGTTCTTGTGTGTGTCGGCCAGGATCTGGATCTCGATGTGCCGAGGGTGCTCCAGGAACTTCTCCATGTAGACCTCGGGATTGCCGAACGCGGCACCCGCTTCGGCCTTCGTGGTCTGCACGGCATGGATCAGCGCGGCTTCGGTGTGCACCACGCGCATGCCACGGCCACCGCCGCCGCCTGCGGCCTTGATGATGACCGGGTAGCCCACGCTGCGGGCGATCTTGATGATCTCCTTCGGGTCATCGGGCAGGGCGCCTTCCGAGCCAGGCACGCAAGGCACGCCCGACTTGATCATGGCCTGCTTGGCCGAGACCTTGTCGCCCATGACGCGGATGGACTCGGGCGTCGGGCCGATGAACACAAAGCCGGATTGCTCGACGCGCTCGGCGAAGTCGGCGTTCTCGGAGAGGAAGCCATAGCCGGGGTGGATGGCCTCGGCGTCGGTCACTTCGGCGGCCGAGATGATGGCCGGCATGTGCAGGTAGCTCTGCGCGGACGGGGCCGGGCCGATGCAGACGGCCTCGTC
>Ga0209617_10000272_pt1 | contig 22125 bp, 23 predicted proteins | sample LakEriepJuly2011_2_FD_187459 | JGI IMG/M metagenome (GOLD analysis project Ga0209617, IMG submission 187459) | Freshwater microbial communities from dead zone in Lake Erie, Canada - CCB epilimnion July 2011 (SPAdes) (version 2) | ecosystem: Environmental > Aquatic > Freshwater > Lentic >...
GCTTCTTTCGCGTTAATAAGTAAAAATTTAAAGTTTTCCCAAAATTCTTGTTTGTGACCAATAGATTCTGTCATTATATGCGCTAATTCATGAAGAGCTACAAACATTAATGTATTGAGGTCAATCAATTTATTTCCATCTTTCGTTGTATTCAAACAAAACGCAATTTTTTCACCCTTGTTTTCACTATAAGCAGTTAATTCACTAGTTGGTAGTGTTTCACTAATTTTTTTTGGATTAAATCCTTTACATAAACGTATTACACATGGATCGTCAGGATATTTTTCTTTCATATATTGTACCATTAATTTACACTTTTCACTTACGCTTGCTAATAGATTTGCTGCTAGTTCTAATTTTTCACGTTCTCTTACACAATAACGATTACCGTCTTTAGATGCTATTATACACTTAAGATTGTAAGCGTCAGAGTCATAATAAATCCGTAAACATATTATTAATATAAATGCTAAAAATATGTAAAAAAACCAACTATGTTTACTCATATATATTTAATTATAAAATTATTTAGAATAATAAGTATCTTTTATATCATATGAAACTATGTTTTACAAATTATTTTTACTATCAATGTGTCTAATAAATATAATGCTTATTAATGGTTTCTCAATAGTAAATAATCTTATGTTAGATCGTTTACCTTTTGTAATGCGAAAAAATATAATAACAAAAACAAAATCAAACACTTCAATTGGAGTTATGAATTTACAAAAAGTAGATAACTATATTACTTTTGATAATAAAATATTTAATAAATGGAAAGCATATACAAAATTATTAAGAATACAAAATTGTATGCCTACATTATTATTAAATTTTTTGAGTGGATGGATTACAATTCCTTCCTACAAATTATTTTTAAATAGATATTTTTGGGTATTTTCCTTAATTACTCAATTAACTATGATGAATTCAATGGTAGTGAACGATTTGTTTGATTTAAAAATTGATTTAATAAATAATAAAAATAGGCCATTAGTTACGAAAGAAATAACCATTAAAGAAGCAAAATGTTTTTACATTTCTACAAATATAGTCATTGCTATGTTAAGTTTATTATTTTTTAAGGAAAAAAATTTTTATCTAAATATATTCATGTTAAATATAATTTTATTTTTATATACTCCCTATTTGAAAAAAATTATAATAGTTAAAAACATTACATGCGCATTTACTGTAGCTTCTACTATATTATTAACATCTAAAAGCATATTACTAAATAAACCATTGTATATTTTAAATAATATTTCGTCAAATCAATTGATCAATTTCACAAGTAGATTTTTATTTTTATCTTCGCTTTACATTGAATTATTATTGGATATTAAAGATTTGAAAGGTGATAAAGAAAATAATGTTATTACCGTTCCAAATTATTTTGGTGTACATAAAACGTTGGATTTTTTAATCGTTTTTTTTATGGGTAATTTGATATATTATACTACTATATTTTGTAAGCAAAATAACTACAAATTATTCTTCGGATTTATATTCTCTAATGCGCATTTTTTGCGTAATTTAATCAGTTTACGTTGTAAATCATATTCAGAAAAAGATATATTGAATTCAGTAAATGATACTACAATTTCTTTGATTATTTTCATATTATTTATTTTACAAAAATAAAAAACATGTAAACAAAAACATCGAAATTTACGAGAAAGTATAACACACTTAATTTCATAGAATTATTTATTCCAGTATCTATATTTTTAACTAATCATTTAACCATTTATTTTGAAGAATATGTAATGTAATATTTGGATGTTTTCTTTCTTCATAATATGTTCCATTAAAACTGCAAAGGTCATTACTCGTTCTACAAGTATAAGCATATTTGTATTCTATTATTCCAGATAAAATATCCATTGTTCCAAATTTTCTACATTTTCCTAAGTCATAGAAATTCTCATCATGTTTATATGGTTTGAAATATACGCAATTTTTACATATTGGAACTTTTGAATTTGTAATAAATTGTTTTTTTTCCATAGAAAACAATCTTGTAAACATAAATAATAATAATACAAAAATCATTTTTCTATATTATTATCCAAAAAAATATTTATATAGTTTAATTCATTATCATTTTTTGTTCGTGTAATTTATATAATTACACTATATAATGTTTTTCAATTATTTAACAATTGGTTATGATTGTTCGCCCGCAACAGCATTAAGAAATTTAAATTTACGTGAATTCGCCCTTCCATTCGATTGGATTGTTTCTAAAATAAGCAGTTTAGACAATTGTTTTAAAACAAATTTTGAAAATTTTCATAAAAAATTATATCTAAAATCGAATAAAAAAAGATTGATCGATTATTATGGTTTTGAATTTCCACATGATTATCCATTAAGTCATACAAGTGACGCTAACAAGGACACTCATGATGACGTTGAAAATAATGCTGGTGAAGGTGTATTTGCTGAAGAAGATGGCAACACTATTAGCGATGAATGGTTTAAGTATTACAATGATGTGTTAGATAAATATAATAGAAGAATTGAAAGATTTAAAAATATTATCAATGACACCAAGCCAATTATTGTCTTATGTAGATATAATACAAGAGATGTATTACAATTACAACAATTATTTGTCAAATATTATAAGCTAGAAAATATTTACTTTGTCAATTCTTCCAATAAAGTATTTGAAAATGATAAAATAAAAAATATTTATACAGAAGCAAACGGTGTATGGAATGATGTAAATATATGGAAACGAGGAATTGATGATATTATTACAAAAATAAATATGATCAAACCTAATTTGTTGATAATAAACCAGATAGAAGTATTATCAAAAACATGAAAAAATAATGATTACTATCAACATTCTTCATTATATAAAATATTGATATATTATTCATTTGTTATTCAGGGTAATACTACCTAAACTACCAACTTTTTTACATGCTGGATTTGGACAAATACAATAACTTCTATCTGCTGTACATTTTGTTTCACATTCGTCATGTAATTTTATTTTACAAAGTACACAAATTACATAATTATTTACAGTTATTTTTTGTTTACAATAATAACACGATTTTCCAAAAAATGTACAAAGATACATATTATGCGATGATATGAAACTTCCCATGATTTAATTATAAATGAATTATTCATATATGATTAAAATATTTTTTTGAATCATTTTTTTTTGAATGAAGTTTTCGCATTTGTTTTACATCATCATTTCAAAGACTGATTTTATTATTTTACAGTTGTATTTATATTGTAACAAAACATCATTAACTGTTTATACTAAGCCTAAAAATGTTCGCCCTATCTTACTTGTAGCAAATATACCACATCCTGAAGCAATTTGTAAATAAAATATATTAGTCTTTTTGGTACAACATACTAGATAGAGTGATAAAATGACAAAAAGTAAAGAAAAAAACCAAAATAATTGAGTAAATTTATCCATTATATAATTACTATAAGATTATAAAAATAATGGATAAATAATAAAATCGGTCTTTGAAATGCAAACAAATGATTCAAAAAAAATGATTTCAATATTTTTATGTTATTATTTATTGCGGTCCAGAACCTAATTCAAGTGGAGGTCTCATGTAATCAGGCTCAATTGTACTTAAATTCCATGGTCCTACATATAATTGTGGGTTAGGTGGTTCAGAACGGATTTGTAAATTAGCATTTCTTAAAGTTTGACCAACACTGTCAATACCAATATGGTATCCAGCTTTTAACAAATTAACATTGGCTAATTCGCCTTTACCAGAAGGATTCAATTTAGCCCATTCACCTTTTGTATCTTTTGGTAAGAGTTCTGCTGGATTTTGAATGTTTGGTTGAGAACATGAAGCAGGAATGCCAGGCATACTAGTTTGTACACCATTCGCGGAAGCAAATACTTCATTTTGTCCTTGTGGATTAGCAGGAACAACTCCACTATTATTCATCTGTGAATGTTTATATTGTTGAGGCATTACAACGTTTGATTCATAACCAATCATTCCCTTAGATGATATATATTTTACAAATAAACTAACACCATAGGCTACAATTAATAAAACAACAATAGCACCAATACCATATTCGTTCCATAGCTTTTTTATAGATACGCTCATTATATAAAATTAATGATAAAATAATTTTTTAATTACACATTTAATTAAAAATTATTCGTTAATTTATTCTAAACATTACAAAAATCCTAAACTTTATAAACTTTCTAATTCACTCTCAGAAACTTCGTCAATTTCATCGTCTATGTCACTTTCGCCATCGCTATTATCAATTTTATCAAGTAAATAGGTTTTCTTAATATTTTTTGCTTCTAAATAAGCAATAAGAGCTGCTTTCTTTGCTATTTTTGCTTTATTTCTTGCTTCTTTGTACAATTCATAATAAACTTGATTTGGTTTTTTTAAAGTAAAAGTTTCTAAATTATTTTCTAAATTAACATCAAGTTCGATTTCTTTAAGTATATCTTTATTTGTTTCATAATCGTCCAATTTTTTCTCATTTAAATCTTCTATTTGAATATCTACGTCATCTTCATTGTTAGTATTTATATTATCTTCATGATTAACATTATGATTATCATCACTATTGTCATCAATATCAATATTACATTTATCATCATTATTATCAGCTTGTTTATTATTTTGATCGCAAGTATAAATGTCAACATGATTATCGCATATTAGGTTATGATTATTTCCTAAATTATTATTTTCGCACGTATTTTCATATTTATTATCTTCATTAATAGTATATTGCTTTCCATTGCTGCTATTATTTTCTAAATTATCATTCAATACAATGTCAATAATATTATCATTATGATTTGTTTTATTTAAACTACTATTATCATGTTCAATATTACCATTTCGCTTTATTGTTTTGATCAAACAATTAGTAAATAATGGTTCATTATCTAATACCATTGTTTGTTTTAATTCAATTTCAATTTGAAAATTTCTACTTGTGAATTTTATACCCTGGATTTCAAGAATAGAAATTAAATTGGTTTCACTGTTTATATCATTTATTGATAATGGGAACTCATTTTCATTATATATTTTAATAGCAGGTTCATTATTCGCATTTATTTTAACGTTAGTTCTTAATAAATAATATTTTCCAGACTTGTAAATACGTATTGCAGAGTTAAAAGCACTTTCAACATCACTTTTGTCTAAAGAGTTTTGAAACCAACTTTCACTTTTATCAAAAATTAACTTTTGACATGTTTCTTCTAAATTTTCAAACCATCGTATAAGTATTTCTGAATTATTATCAAACATTAGATCACAATAATATTTTTTACCAGACTTTATAAATCCTTGTCTGGTCAAACTTTTCGTCGTTTGAATATATAAAGGTGAACTGTTATATAATAACTTTGTAAAATAAGCACCTCCTTGAATTCCATTGGGATGCGCTAAAGATAATTTAGTAAAATCAAAACTATCATTTGGTTCAATAATATTATTCATTATTATGAAATTAATAGAAAAATTTAAAATAAATAACACGCAAAAAAAGCATTAAATTTATATTATTATTTATTATGAAGGATTCTTTAGTACAACAGTGTTTAGATATTTTAAAAAGAGAAGATATTAAAAATGAATTTAAAATGATGTTAAAACCTTTAATCGATTTTATATTATATGAAATATATCCTTATATTTATATAACTGTAACTTTAGTAGTAGTCATTTTTCTTATGATTTTAGCAATTTTATTATTATTAATTTATATTTTGCGTAATAAACATTTTTAATTTTTTTTTATTCTCTATAAATTATATAAAATGCCAAAAAGTTGTTATAGAAAAAAAAGAGGTGGTTCTGCTGATATTAATTTACCATATAGTAATGATAATCAAATGAAATATGGTGGATATAAGTATAAGGGTAATAAAGTAGGCGGAAATGCTAATTATTCTTCAGCATCGTCTTATGGCACATATGTAAACGGACCTAGCGTAGCCGATCAATTTAATCGCGTATTTTCACAGACTGGCCCTGACGCAGCGAATCCTAGTAATAACATTATTGGAGTCCAAGGTCAAAATATTCCAAAGGTTCTAAAGGGTGGTTCAAGACACCGAAAACCGAAACGCAATGTTAGTAAAAAAAATAAAAATGTTAAAAAGGGTGGTTATTTTGCGGAAGTATTTAACCAAGCGATTGTCCCTTTTGGACTTTTTGGTTTACAACACACTTTTGGTAGGAAGAAACATTCTAACAAACATAAAATGTCACGTAAAAAATATTAGATTCAATATTATATTATTTTATGTTACACTATATAACATAATAAGTAGATTTCAATTCATAAAATTATTATTTTTGTTATCGTGATTATCATCTGTATTAATAATTGTTGTATATTTTTCTAAAAATTTATTAATATTTTTAGCATATTTCATTTTAGGTTGTAAATTTTCACCATCATTAAATTGATCGTGTATTTTTTCGATATTGTTTATATCAAAATTTCTATTTATTCCAGTATCATCAGCAGGTAAATTGATTTTTCTTTTGGTAAATGATTCTTCTGATTGATTAATATAATGTGCTATGTATGCTGGAGATTCATAAAATTTTAATTTAATATCATTTTTGTAAAAATCTTCTTTAATTAATTTATTATTAATTCCATATATTTTATTATTATTTATCATATTATAATAATGTGGATTTGTAGCATTTAATACCATATTTGGTCTAACAAATGTTTTTACATGATTATTCAAATATAGTTCAGATTTTGTATAATTTTCTATTATTAATCCGGGTGGATCTTTTTTTAAATAATTTGAACCAAACATTAACCAATTAATTGATAAAGAATCAGCATAGTTAAAATTTGTTAATAAATGTTTAACACCTTTATATTTGTTATGTAATATTAAAAATTCATCAGCGTCTAGATAAATCATCCAATCCATGTTCATTTTTTTTGATATATTGTTAGCAATATTCATTAATTTTATTTTTATTGGGTTTTCCATATGAGATACGTTGATTATTTCTAAACGTTTATCAAAATTTGTAAAGATTTGTGATAATGGTTGTTTTGATTTATGATCAAAAATAATTATTTTATTAAACCCTAATAATAAATGATGAGCAACCCATTCTTTTATATGTTCTTCATCTCTCGCATTTGTAAATAAACAAACTTTTGAACATACTAAACTATTCTGTTTATTTACAAATCTCTCATTATTTAACGGATTTTTATCTAAATTAAAAATCATATTATTATATAATATAGTAAATTTAATAAAAATGAATTTTGAACAAAATATACAACAATGGATCCAATTGGATAACCAAATACAAATGTACAATGAAAAAATAAAAGAATTGCGAAATAAAAAAAACTTAGTTGAGTCTCATATAACGAGTTATGCTGCTAATAATAATATGCTAAATTCATCTATAAAATTTACAGATGGTAAATTAAAAATTGTAAATACTAAAATAATTCCACCGTTGTCATTCAAATATCTTGAAAAAAGTTTAGGCGAAATTATTAAAAATAAAGATCAAGTAAATCGAATTATTCTTCATATTCGAAATAATAGAGATATTCGTGTTATTCCAGAAATAAAGCGATTATCAAACAATTAATTAATATTTTGATAATTTATATGACGACTTCAAATTGTAATATAGATAATTATATTGGTTCAGATGAATTGATATATAATATTGATGATCCAAATGGTATTTATAGTGGTGGTTTTAATGTAAATTCTATTATGATGAAAAAAAAATTGTCTCCAATTATAACTTTCAATAATAGCAATAATGAAAAAATTGGTGGGATGCGCAATGTTTCGGATTTATTTGATAATCTTGTAATACCTAATTGGGCTCTTTCATACAATTATCAAAAAGGAGGGATGAACATTGTAGAAACAGATGATTTTGAAGATGATATTATTGAAGAAGATTTACATGATAAATTGTTGAACCTTGTAAAAGTTAGAGATGATGAATTAAGAGAGAAAAATAAAACAAAACATGAAATCAATGCTAAAAAATATACTAAAAAAACTAATAAACGCAAAATAAATAAAAAAAGTAAAAAACGATCAATTTATACTAGTTAAGCTTTGAACATGAACACCAATTGTTTCTATATGTCAAATAATATAAAAAATAAAAAGTGATATAATTATTATAATATCACTTTTTATGATAATTGCCATTCATGAAACCTTTACTCTCCCCATCTATTATAGTTGAATGGAGAAACAAGTATATCATTTAACTGATTTTTCCAATAATCGACCTTTTTTTGAAATTCAATATCCTGCATAGTTTTTGGATAAGGAGAAGCTATTTGCATCAACTCTTCTTCATCTTGCGTAATTTTAGGTTTATTACCATAACAATTGACCCCAAATTTAACATTTGGATTAGATATATAACCACCATTTATTCCAGGACGACCACAATCGTGTTCATGTCCTTTAATCTTTTGTAAATTATCAAATGTATTTTGTTGAGTTGGAAATAACGCCATTTGTTTCTCTGACCAACCATAATTACACCATTCCGCACCATTTTTATAAGATTCTTCTATTTGTTGATAAGTTGCTAATTCTGCGCCATATGCTTTACATAGCGCTTTAGCACTATCATAATTATAATAATTGCCAGGTATATTGAAAACTTGTTTTCTATATTGTATTTCTGGAACAATACTGGAAATTTGATTTTGATCTCTGTTTATAGCGTCATTTTGATCGACTAAAATATCGATTTCAGGTTTATTTGTAAATAAATTTTTTAAATAAGCTGTAATATTTATGCTAAAAAAGTATTGAAACGCATTAGCTAATAGCAAAAAAATCAAAATGAATATTACTAAACCTATAAAAATATTTTGTGAAATGTTACTATTACTATTATTACTATTATTACTATTGTTAATAAAACTTAAACTATCTTCATTGTTTCCTAAAGAAGAAAAAAATACAAAATAGGATGCTAAAACTAAAAATACAATAATAAACACAGTTGGATTAAGCACAATATTATTTATATAGTTATACATATTCACCGGATCCATAGTTGATGTTGTATTTACCTCCATATATAATATATATATATTACTGGATTTGTTTTTTTCTATAAAATAGAACATAGGCTTTTGGTGAAACAATAGATTCAATTGTTTTGATTTCAGAAACAAATGTATCATTAAAATGAAACCATTTACCATTAGCATTTTTCACATAACTTGTATAATGTCCACCATGAACCGAACCTGAATGATTACATACACCGTATAATTCATAAATATAGGATTTTTTATTATAGCCAATAACATAATTTGATAAATCTAAATTATCCATTGGAAACGAAATTAATATTTGATTTTTTTGATTTTTGGAATTAAATCTCTTAAAATCAATTACAAGGATATTAGGGAGAGACCAAAATAGTATACGTTTTTTAATATCTATTTTTGTATTAGTTCCTTCATCAAACCAAGCATTTTCTCCTGTTAATTCTTCACCTTCTATATATAAATTAAAACAATCTATTAGAGATGGTGATTTGTTATTTTTAGGAACGGGCAAATTAATAATAAAATAAGGTTCTGGCGTTTGTTTCATTTTTTTTCCAGTTTCTATTGATATTATCTCGGAAACATGAATTCCATAGAACATATTCCAAATTTCAGAATATTCTTTTGTATACATATTTTTTACCATATTGAAACAATTAATTGCTAATTCATCGGTTTCATTTTCAGAGACCCCTGTAATATTAATTTTGATTTCTCTCGATAAAGAATTATGAAAACACTCAATTAAAAATAATAAAAATTCAGAAACATCATTCTGTGAATAACCTGTGAAAATTTCGACATCTTTGATTTCAGCAACTTTCTGAATCATTTTAATGAACTTTGTTGGTGCTACAACACAATTATGTTCCCATAATAATTTTCTCAAATTATTCCACTCAATCAATAAAGCTGAATCACATTTATTCTTTATTTTTTTAGAATAATTATTTTCATTTTCTAGAAAATCATTTAGTTCATATGTGTGAGAAATTATTTGTATACAAGAATTGATAAAGCAAGTATTACCTAGATTTGCTAATCCACTCAAACCTTTATTAACATATTTTTCATTATTCATTATTTATTTTATTTTTAGATTATATGTTTGTATATATTTAAACACATTTTTTATTATTATTATAATTTATGTCGAATAACAATTTTAGTGATATTAATAATTCAGATATATTATTTATTAATATTTTGAATATGATGTACAATGATAATTTAAGAGTTATTCATAATTTAATAGATCAAAATAATGAAATCAGGCGTCAAATAACGAATCTTTTCAATGAGAGAAGAAATAATAATCGAAGTAATAGTAGCAACCAAAATACAAATCCAACAAATCGTAGTAATTATTCTAGAGTTAGGCAAAGAGCTAATAATAATAATAATAATAATAATAATAATAATAGAGTTATTATTAATGATATACCTTATTATATTGAAGAAATTCAATATATGTCGCCCATCAATAACATTCATTCTGAAAATCAAAGTCTAGGAACACGTAGAAGAATAAATAACAATCTTATTAGTGGAAACAATAGAATATTTGACAGAATGGTTGAAAGATTTTTTGAACCAATAAACATTCGACCTACACAATTACAAATCGAACAATCAACTATTAATACGAACTTTAGAGATATACCAAATCCAACAAATGAAAGTTGTCCAATTTCTTTGGAAAATTTCACAGATACATCACAAGTTACAATGATAATACCTTGTGGGCATATATTTAACAGTGAATCATTGACATCGTGGTTTAATACAAATACTAGATGTCCTGTATGCCGGTATGATATTAGAGATTATAACAATGACCAAAGCAATGACCAAAACAATGACCAAAACAATGATCAAAACAATGACCAAAACAATGACCAAAACAATGACCAAAACAATGACCAAAACAATGACCAAAACAATGAAGGATATAATGAATCGACAAGTGAACCACCTCCTGAAACTTCAAATAGAACAACGCCTCAACAAACAAATGAAAATACTGGTAGAAATTCAGCTAGACGTAATTTTTACACTTTTTCTGTTTCTTCAAATAACATAACTGATGACAATATAGTTGAAACATTTAATGATTTAGAAAATTACTTTATTGACAATTTTAGAGATTTATCTAATAATACAATTAATTTTAGATATGATAATAATTTCCAAGATTTATTTAGTTCTATCTTTTCAAATAGAAATAATTTTTAATGTTTTATTAAATTTTGAAATGGATATAAAGAGATGTATTTATATTAGCTTATAAAAATAATATGACTACTCTAAAAAGATACAATTTTAAATGGAATATAAATGAACTTCTTCAACTACAAAGAGAATATGAATTATTAAATATGACAATTCAAGAAATGGCCAAACAACATCAACGAAGTGAGAAAGCTATTTTATGTAGACTTCAACAAGAAGGATTTATCGAAAGTTGGGAACAAGCGAAAGGATTTACTGAATTTGTAAAAAAAAATCCTGAATTTAATGAAATGAAATTTATTAGTATTCAAAATGAGGTGGATGAAAGTGAAAGTGAAAGTGAAAGTGATAATTGTGATGAAGACAGTAGTACGTCAAACTCTGAATTAGAATATACTTCTACAAATGTTCACAATCCTGAATTAAATGTTCGATTAAATAATTTGGAAAAATCATTTTCCTATTTAAGTAACATGGTAAAACAACTTTTTGAGCAAAAAGTAACAACAAATGTGAAACCAAAATTACAAGCTTTACGTAAACAACAAGTAGATAGATCTTGTTAAATTTTATAACGCCATTTTACATATTCATATTTACACTTTTTCTCATTTTATATCACTGAAGTTTCATCCACTGTGCGGATTAAAAACTTCAACGGTGTCAAATGCTAAAATATAATAATAAAAAATTGATTTATTATTATAATAGAATTCTATATTCAAACAAATATCAAAAATGTACCAACCAGAACCTTTATACAAATTATTAGATTGGATAGATAAAAATAAAATTAATTGGACTTGGTTGTCAAAAAATTCAAATGCGATACATTTATTAGGTACAAATCCCGAGAAAATTAATTGGGAGTATTTATCAGAAAATCCAAATGCTATTTCTTTATTACAAGAAAATCCAAAAAAAATTAATTTGAGTAGATTAGCAAGAAATTCGAATGTTATTCCTTTTTTAGAAAGAGTAATACAAGAAAAATCAATAAACTTTGATAAAATTGATTGGCATGTATTATCAGGAAATCCAAATGCGATTCCTTTATTAGAAAAATATCCAGATAAAATTGATTGGCATGTATTATCAGGAAATCCAAATGCTATTCCTTTATTAGAAACACTAATACAAGAAAAATCAATAAACTTTGATAAAATTAATTGGGAGTTATTATCACAAAATCCAAATGCGATTCCTTTATTAGAAAAAAATCCAGATAAAATTGATTGGGATTATTTATCATTAAATCCAAATGCTATTTCTTTATTAGAAAAAAATCAAGATAAAATTAATTGGAATTGGTTATCAACAAATCCAAATGCTATTCCGTTATTAGAAAAAAAACCAGATAAAATCGATTGGAAATGGTTGTCTAAAAATCCAAATGCGATACATTTATTAGAAGCAAATCCAGATAAAATTTTTTGGAGTATGTTATCAGGAAATTCAAAAGCGATTCCTTTATTAGAGAAAAATCCAGATAAAATTAATTGGATTTGGTTATCATCAAATCCAAATGCTAGTCATTTATTAGAAAAAAATCCAGAAATAATTGATTGGAATTTGTTATCAGCAAACCCATCTATCTTTGAAATTGATTACAGAACAATGAAAAAACAAATGGTTGATATTTATTTGGAGGAATTAATGAAGGTTGTTTTCCATCCAAAACGTATTTCAGCATGGTTAGATGCTGGATTTGAAGATGTTTAGACCGGCGAATATGCGCATGGGACATTTGTCCCATTTCAAATATTCAAGGTGTAAATGAGAAAAGGTATAAAAGTGTTAAATCTTATTTGTACTTCAGTAATTAAAGCATTCACACAATTTACACCTTAATAAAGAATGATGTAATACTTTTATTACCTTGTTTTTCATTATTTGTTTCTCTCAAATAGGAATCAAATAAAAGCGTTTTAACTTCTTTATTTCTTAAATCGTCTATTTTTCCTTGAAGTTTTTCATAATCTTCCGGATTATTGTATTTCTTTTTTAATGTTTCAACTTCTTTTTTATATTTTGACAATTTGGTCAATTTTTTTCCTTGTATTTCCCATATTTTTTCTAAAACTAACGCAAATACTTGTTGAACTGGTTTCATAATTTGATTAGTTATATAAAATGAATAATCAATTTTCAGTTTGTTTTCTTTTACAAAATTAGGAGTTTCTATTTTATCACATTGAAGTGCTTTTTTATTATTGGTGTTTATATAAACAAATGGTATTCTGTCTCCTGAGCTAGGTTTATTACCAGGATCTCTAGCAGTTATTCTATCTGCTAATACTTTATGTGCAATTGTTTGTGGATTTTTGTAACCTGAACGCAATGATTTGCTGATAATTAATTTGTCTATTGGATATTTTTCATCCACAATATTTTGTAGTGAATTTCTTAAAAAATCTATTGCTAGATTAATATTTTGTTCTTTCATCAAAATGTCTATAATACCGCCATATATATCTTTTACAATTGGCGCATTGTCTCTACGTTTTAATACAATTCCCATCTCTTTTCGCTTACATTTATTTGGATCAGTTTCATAAAGCATTCCAACATATCTTTTTTTCGAAAGTAAACAAAAAGGCATAAATGTCTTTTCATATTCTAGATCATGTGGACCTTTTAGGAAACTAGATGCTAAATGACCGGCTTCCTGTGCTAATTCAATTGTTATTTCTAATGCTTCTTTTCCTCGAATTGGTTTACCTTCAGGCGTTTGTAAATTAAATGTAAAGAAGACGGAATCTGTATTATGAACTATCATACTGCCTATTCCAGCAGCAAAATGATGATTATCAGTTGTTAAATCATAAACGTAACCATTGTACTGTATTTCAAAAACATCTGTTATTGAGTCTGACTGATAAACATATTCAGAAATAATATTATTATTAATAATAGTCGAATTATTCATTTTTGTTTGTAGATGTTCATACGCTTTGTGTATTTGACTAATTTTATCTAAATTATTTTTTTTTAAATAATTTTCAATACATGTACGGATCATATCTTTATTTTCATTATTAAATATTTCAAAATGTAGAAGTTCCATACCAATTGTAACATTTTTTGGTGATATTTCTTTAGCATTTTTCAATAGCAGTGAATGATCATCGGTTACGTCTACAAGGCCGCTATTTGTAATTACTCTCTTCATTTTTTTATGAGGAGCTAATATATGTCGTATGACTCGATGTATTTTTGTCCAACCTTTTTCAGTCCAAGTTTCAACGTCAAACAAATTACAAAATTCTTTTTCTTCTTTTCCAGGTTCACGACATATTATCCATATACCATTACCGTACAATTCAGCTAATTTTTCAATGGGTATAATATTAATTTTATCATTTTTTTTAACATAAATAGGAGTATAATTGGCTACACTATCGCCATAAATATATTCTGCTTTTGTTAAAACGGGTCCATGATCTTTTGTATTGTAAATGGAGTCACCATAACATTCCTCAATTATTTTTTTCGCATAAGTTAATAATAAACGACCTGTTGCCGTAGTACATGCGGCTATATCTTTTTCATAAAAAGTACTGGTTTTAGCACCACATTGACCATACAATGAATTTGCGGTTACTTTGTATCCTAATTGTCGTTTATCAAGGACATTTTTCATAAAATCGTCTGTTTGTTGCGGTATTAATTTACGAGTTGATTTTCTAGCCATCAATAATTCTTCTAAAATGGAAGGCATAATTGCTTTTCCTTCTGGAAATTGCGCAAACCGACATATTTTATAACCAGATTTTACTTTTTCAGCAGCAGCCTTTGGCGTTTTACGAACATATTTAAAAGTATCATAATTTATATTAACATATTCATAACCAAGTAAATTATCATAAATAAATTCACCAGAACCATTTTTTTCACCTGTTTCACAAATAAGATTTCCAGCTAAATCATATTCTTTTGTCCAAACTTTACTGTCATGTGATAAATTTTCGCTAATCATAGAACTAGGATACAAAGAAGCATAATCTACGCATGCTACAGGATTGTCTAAATATAAATCACATTTAGGATCAAGTACAATTGCGCCCTCATAACCTTCGTCTATATTACCTTTTTCAATAACTGGAATAAGTGTTCGTTTTTCACGACATTTTTTAGCAACATAACTAGTCAATTTTATACCTTGACCGCGCATTACAAGGAAATTAATAGGAACACTACAAATTTTTGACATTTCAATAAAACCTGTCAATATATCGGCTTTATTAAACAAATAATGAACCAGATTACAATCTTGTATACAGTATTTTGCTATAATAGAACGATCTTCATCTGTACCATTTGTCATTCTGAAAATATCTTTTGGAGTGACATCGTCTTTTGCTAAACACCACCGTACTTTTTTCTTCATGTCTGGAGTTATAATTCCTTCTATTTTAAATGTTCCATTTTCTTTGTTTACTGTCGTAACTTTAAATTTCGATCCATTATCATAATAATCTACTGAATGTCCTATTTCTTCAAAATGAACATAAGTTCCTTCTAAAAGACCGATCATATTGGTCGTTTTGATTTCGGTTGTTGTACGTTCGAAATGTTCATAATTTTTAACATAATCGCCAATAAAATGACCTGCAACATAATCTAATTTATAAGAAGTTAGATTTTCTTCACGACGAAAGAAGTTATATAAATCAACTTGTAAACGCCCATTCATTTTAATAAATTTTAAATCATGTTGACCACTAGCAATTTGTATATTACTTTCTTCTATTTTAAATCTATTTGTATCCTTATCTTTTGTACCACATATTTCGCCAATATTGCGCGATAGTTTTAAAAATTGTTCGGTACAACCATTTTCTTCCGCTCGACGAAACATAAATTCATAATCAAAACCAAATATATTGTAACCAATAATAATATCAGGATTTTCCTTTTCAACTAATTTTTGCCAAGCAAGTAATACTTCACGCTCTGATTCATAGGATTCTATAATACTATTTTTCATTGGTAATTCACAACAAGTATCTAAGACAATACAATGGTTTTTATAAGGTTCTTGATCTCCGTAATTCATAAAAGTAGAACCAATAAATGTTACTTTATCGCCTTCTAATTTTGGAAAAACTGAATTTAGAGAAATATTCAGTTCATTTATTTTGTCAACACGATCAAAATGATTGTCACATAAAATATCGATAATGGTCGCTTTTTCATTATTATAAGATTTTAAATTATTTTTTTTATTATGCTTTTTATCATGATCGTAATGTGGGTCATCATCGTCATCTATTGCTATTTTTTCAAAAATAGATTCAATTGTAGTTATATTATCATAATCTTTTTTAATATGATTATTATTTCTAATAATTGTTTCTAACCATATTTCACATAATTGTTGAACAGCTTCTTTATTTTTTGGAATATTATTCTTTTTGGGATAAACGACGTCAATAGTTTCCATTTTTTCATATCCGAAAGCAGCCAAAATGATGCGTCTCAAAATGTTTTTGTATAAATCTCGTGTAATGTCCATTTTTAAATTCTCAAAATAATCAATAATATTGGTGGCTAATTTTTTATATGATTTTACAGGAATAGGAAAATCACCGTGACTACTACTTGCTTCTATATCAAAACTCATGATTTTATATGGAACGCGTGTTTCCATATCATTCAATGGTATAATATATTTAAAATGAATAATATATTCAAAATTACAACTTGTTTTTTTATTGTTAGTTTCTAATGTTTTGTTTTTTGGTAGTGCCACCCAACCAGAAGGACTAATATCACGAATATGAAAGAATCTTAAAAGTGGAGGAATATTTGCTTCGTATAGTTTTGTGTTTGTATTTTGAAAAACTAAACCTTGTTTCAATAAATAATGACCTTTATTATAATCACTATACCATAAATTTTTCGCTTTATTAAATGCCGCTATACTATTAAATTCAAATTTTATAAATTTATGCTCTTTTCCACCATCAAAACCATATAATTTTCGTCGTTTAATAATAATACAATCAGTGATTGATTTTTCATAATATTTACCAATTTTGTCTTTTATAAAATTTAAAAAGCATTCTTTTGTATAGATATTCCAATTATCATTTACCATTACGTAAAAGAATGGTTTGAAATCCTCCACTAAAATAGAACACGTTTCACCTTTTTCATTTAATCCAAACATTTGTATCATAAATGATGATGTATCATTATATTTTTTTGTTTTCTCATCATCACTTCCAGATTCATCATTTATAGTTTTATCATTATAAATGTTGAAATCGAAGATTCTGAAAATATGTTCCATTTTTGGTGTATTGTTTTATTATATAAATATCCGTTTATCTCATTTACAATATTCATTTTTATTTTATATTACATTCAAATAAAAATATATAAAAATTATTAGAATATTTATATATAATGAGTAAGCAACCTATTATTGCTGTTGCCGTGTTTGATTCCGGAAAAATTAAAGGTGTAGTACATTTTATTGAAGACTTGAAACAAAATAATACCATTATTGAAATAAATATATCTGGATTAAAGAAGAACGCAAACCATGGATTTCATATTCATGAAGCAGGTGATTTAACTGATCAATGTACAAGCATGTGTGCGCATTTTAATCCTTATCATAAAAATCATGGGTGTCCAGGTATGAAAGAGAGACATGTTGGAGATTTAGGAAATTTGAAAACAAACATGAACGGTGATGCTGTTTATAAAATGGTTGATAATATGATAAAATTAAGAGGAAACAAAAGTAACATAATAGGACGTGGTTTAATTATTCATGCTGATCCAGATGATTGTGGACAAGGTGGACAGCCAGATAGTTTGACAACAGGACATTCTGGAAAAAGAATAGCATGTGCTGTTATTGGATATGCGAAGGAAAATTTCGGTAAACTAACAAAATAAAGTATACATATTTTTATGTAATATAAACAGTTCTTTTTTTTTCTGGTCCATTGTCAAAAATTATTTTTACATTCGTATATCCTGAAAATTTACCCCTAGCAACAGTAACACTATAATTGACAAAATTTACACTTGTTACGGAACCATAACCAGAGTCTGTATAATTAGCAACTGCTGAAATCATATTTGTAGCATTTATTGTTTGATTTGGGTTACTTATAATAGTGACTGTTTCTAAAAACATATCAGGAATTGTTAAACTAACATTTCCTGGACATCGTTTTGACGTAAAATTTATAATATCATTTGTGGGCGTTACAAAATCAGATTCGCACATATACCTGTTTGAAATTTGAGAAATTGGACCATACTCTGGATTGGTTGCGTATACTACGTTAATTCCATTATTATCTGTAGTACCTGGTATTGTGCGACGATAATATAGTGTCATTTCAATAGGATTTTTGTTCAATGAAAAATTCATATAAAAAGTTTTTACGTGACCATATGATTGTTTGTCTTCTCCCCAAATAAAAGTATCATCATCAACTAGTTTAGCAAAGGATGTTGGAAGTTCTTGTGTCTCGATAAACGATATTTCAAATTGTCTTAATTCATTTTGAGAATCATACCATGTAGCGTAACCTCCATCATAAACAACACTCACATAGTCAAATTGTTGTTTGAGCAAGATGTCAACTTTTTCCATATCTGGTTCATTTACCTCAATAGTAAAACTACTAAAACCAATTAATTTATAACTACCAAAATTTTCATGTAAATATTCTTCAATATCTTTAGGTAATCCCATTTATATATTTGTTTAATATTTTATATTTTTTGTAAAATTTTATATATTTATACTACACCAAATTACAACATCCGTAAAGAAATTGTGAGGACGCTTTGCGTACTAAATTTCTTTCAGGTCGGTGTAACGTTGTTTCGATTTACGTTTTGTGATATTTCTTTTTTTAGTCCTTCCATATTTACAATACTGTTTTTGAGAGAATCCTTTTGGACGACGACAATTGATGCTTCGTTTATATTTTAAAGACCATTTACCTCCATTTTGAACCACTATTTTATTTGATGGTTTTTTCATTTTTGTTTCAATCCATTCAACAAAAGAATCCACACTCCTATCTTTTAAATTTAATTTGTCATCCTCATAATCTTTTACAGTTTTCCCTTTCTTACTTACATGATGTATAGATGGGAACCCTTTTGGTTGGATCATTTTTATACTGTTTAAATCATTCATGATAGACTGATCTACATCTGCTAAAATAATATTATTATTATTTTTGTATTTATTAGATAGAACATTTCCTATTTTTTTCCATTCGGGTCTAGTAGCATTACATGGCCCACAACCTTCTAAGTAAAACAATACAAAAATATCTTTGCCATGTATTATATGGTTATCAAATTGTGTTTTTTCTTCTTCACTACTTTTTGAATTTAAATGTAAAATAATCATTTGTATATATATTTATAGAAATAATAAAAAATAACTCAAAATATAAATTATATATAAATTTATATAATATATAATATATATGACATTAACGACATTATTATTTATATTGGTATTTTTAATTGGATTGTATTTTTACGCAAAATCTAATGAAAATAAAAATAATGAACCTTTCACAAATAATACAGGAGCGTTAAGATGTCCTAATTTATTAATACAAAAAGGTTCTAGAATTTATTTGTACAATTCCAAAATAGCAAAAGTACCTGGAGTAAATCCAGTCGAATTTGATAATTTAGAAGATTACACAGAATTTTTGGATTGGCAGAGAAGTCAAGGTATAAGGTGTCCAGTTTTATATCTTCAACAAAGTTATGATGCTCAAGGAAATATGACTTATAAAGTAAGACCTAGTATATCGGAACCGCAAGGTGGTTTACCACCAACAATACTAGGACAGAGTGGAGATTTACAAAGCATAGCTAGTTCTACTGGCGATTTAATAACAGAAGAAGAAATGGATAAAAATATATCATTTGGACCAACCCCTACACTTTTAGTAGATGCTACAAGAAACGATCCACCGTATAACATCAATTCTTATCCTGCTTATGATGAAAGTTCTTACTATATTGGTACTACTACACCTTTAGATGAAATAAGTAGTCAACCAAAAAATATGTTGTATAGTCCAAATCCTATGGATGATAATTGGGGAGGTGCTGAATTCACTCAAAATTTAGTGGATAAAGGATATTATAAGGATGATGAGGTACAAATATATGTTCCGTAAATAGAATAATAATAATAATAATAATATAATTTATCATTATTCATGTGTGGAATATTCGCTATTTTAGGAAGATGAATTTCGTGAAAAAAATGCGAATTGTTTTCAAGAAATAAAAGCAAGAGGTGCTTATGTGTTGCTATTATAATTAGTGACAATAAAACATTTGGAGTGTTATTAGCAAATTGTGCTTTACAAATCAAGTGTGATTATCCAAAAAATTTAGCAAAAGTTGTAACTGTTGACTAAGTAAATTACTAACTAGTTGAATCAATGTATTTCATTACGCTATTCAATGCTGATTTAGCGGAATTAAGTTTGACTAATTTTTCTAAAGATTCCATTGGTTTAGAAGTATCGATTGTAAGTGTAGTTTGTAACATCATCGTATTTATTAGGTCGTCTAAATTGAGTACAGTATTTTCATAATCTGTACGATATTTACTAACTAGAAGTATATCTTGATTTTTAATAGTCGCCGATTTAATTCCAGCTGAATAACTTTGAGCTCCTCCAGCGACACCATTACTACTTGAATTATTAGTAGAAATATCACTTGTATTATTATTTTCCAAACCTTCTTTGAAATTCAAATTGTTAAAAATTAAATATGCTAAAAAACAAATTGCTATAATGAAAAGTATATTAATTATTTGTTTATTCATTTATTTATATATATTAATGAATAAATATTTTTCGAAAATTATTTGTTATTTCTTCGTTTTATTGTTTTAGTTCTTTTATTTTTCATACTTTTGTTTTTCTTTATTTTACATTGTTTTTTTAAACTTTTTTTATATTTACGATTCATTATACATCTTTTCTGTTTAATTGTTTTTTTATAAAACCTACCTCCTCGCATTTTTTTGTTTCTTATTGCTATTAAATATTTACCTTCTGGATTGATAAAACCACCGATGCTATTCTTATTAACATCTTTTTTTCCAAAAAGTAAAAGTAACACTATTCTTGTTCCAGACGGTCTGTCGTTTGATAATCCAAGTCTAAGTTCATTTGGAGGTAATATTGTAGTTCCTGGTTTTGTTATATACGAGGGTCCTGATGTATATCCACCATTTTCAAAAATCGTATTAAATTCTTGTATACAATCACCGATTCCTTTTTTAAAAGATGCTGTGACAATTCTTTCCCTTAGTTTATTCGATGTAATGTCTCCAAACTTTGTTGGTATTCTCATATTTTCAGAAGTTATGAAATTTAAATAATCATCCCAGCTTTTGACACTACCATCTGGATTTAATAAAGTATCAATATTTACTGATATTATCTCTTTTAAACATTCAGAAGCTTCCAAAGGAGTTGTCCTACTATTTAAATCTATTGTAATTGGTGGTTCATATGTTTCACTATTGGGAGTTGAACTTAACCTACCTATATTTATTAAGATTTCGCCTCCTATTTTTAAAAAAGCCGAGATTTGTACTTTTTTTGTATTTGGTATAGGTTCTATTCGAACATGATATCTCATAGTTTCATTTGTACGTTGCTGAGGTGTAAATGTAACAACACCATCTCTTATTATTACATCCATTGTGCCAATTTCGACACCATTGTTTTTGATTGAAGAATCATATGCATTACA
>Ga0209617_10000274_pt1 | contig 22087 bp, 17 predicted proteins | sample LakEriepJuly2011_2_FD_187459 | JGI IMG/M metagenome (GOLD analysis project Ga0209617, IMG submission 187459) | Freshwater microbial communities from dead zone in Lake Erie, Canada - CCB epilimnion July 2011 (SPAdes) (version 2) | ecosystem: Environmental > Aquatic > Freshwater > Lentic >...
ACTGACCGGTAATTATAAAAGCGTTGCTATTATATTTTTTATTAATTCATCTTTATCTTTACCATTTGGTAACACTACATCTTTAATAATATGTGTTTTAACATAATTCTCACGCCATTTATTAATAGATTTCAACTTTATTTCATTTTCACATCGTGGCAACCCATTTTTAACATTCTCATCTTGTATCTGTTTTTTTGTATGGGATGCAATATTTTCCCAAGTTATTTCCTCTACATTTATTTTTTCCGTTTTTAATTTACTTGATATATCATCCAATGCTCTTTCTAAAAGATTGTCCCATAGATTTAGAAAATCTCCATCAATAGAATCCTGTATTGCTTTTTTTACCCCCTCTTCAAAGCAATCACCGTACAATTGATAATCACTTGAACCATAATAATAAACTCCGCGAGTTTTTGCGTACTCACAAAATGTACTATAAAAGTCATCACTGCGTTTAATTTTACGCCATGCTTTATTTCCCTCATCTTCTGATAATGTTTTTCCTGATAGTTCTTCTATTTTTTTAACAACTTGTTCTTTTGTAAGGGTTATTTTTGCTATAGTTTCTGGTATTATTATTTCATAATTAAAGATTGGTTCATTTCCAAAAGTTTTTTCTCTATCAGATTCATAATCCGACTCATCTGATATATCATTTTCATTGGTAATAATATTTAACAAACTTTCGCCATTATTAAATTTATCTGCCTTGTATTTTTCATATTCTTCTTTGCTCTTGAATTCGGGCATAGTTGCCGTAAAAGAGAAAGACATTATATATTTATTATGTTGATATTTTTAAGTACCTGTTAGTACCTAATTTAGTTGCCTTTAAAAGTCAAAACCATGAAGTAGCAGAGGTCGTACAAATTTAGTTGCCCTATATATACAAGGCAACTAAATTTGTTAGTGACCACTAATAACAAATCTCATTTATTAGTAACTTCTAAACCATCATCAAACCGATTCATAAAATATTTGCGAATAGATTTTTTGTACTTGTCCGTTTTTAGTTTAAATAATCCAGTTTTATCTACAGTAATTATATCACGAATATCTTTTATATTGTTAAAAATTTCCCGTCTAGTTGAGTATTGTCTATTTTTACTATCACCGTGCCATAAATGATATATATTACCATTTACATAACATACAGTTGGTTTATTAGATTTTACCAATTTTTTATATTCTTCATAAGCAGGTTGAATATAATACACAGGTGTGTAATGTGTATAATTTAAAAAAACAGTAGAACTAAGCGTGTCACCACAACCCAAAATTCCGTAATTAAAAAAACCTACTTTACGATACCAATCGCGTTTAAATCCCCAAGCAAAACCAGGATGATACCCTCCAATACCTCCTTCATTTGTAATTAACCCCAATTTTTTATAAAATACCATAGGTATACGTTCTTTAACAATTTTTTTATATGTTATATCAAGCCATATACCTTTGCTGAATGGTTGGACTATGTCGTAACGATCTAATTTATCTGATATTTCGTTATACCAGTTGGGGTTTTCAAATATTAAATCTGAATCTATAAACAGAAGTTTTGTATAAGTATCGGGAATATGCTTTTCTAAAATATAGCATAGGCGTTCTTTTTGAAATAAAATAAAATCAGTTTTAACATGTATAGCGTCGAATAATTCTGGAGTTTCTTCGTACATCTCAATTGTATAGAAAGGTATATTTGCCATTTTAAGTTTTTCAACAACATATAAATAATTCATCAAAATACGTTTGGATTTTATACAATTAAAATAAACTAATCCGATTGCTAAGTCTTTTTTAATAGGCGAAATATATTTTATATCAAATAAATCAAATGATTTTTTTAATATTGTTTTTTTATTTATGTTTTTCAAGGTTATATTTTTCATAACGCACCTTGAATCATTTGATTTTCTAGTTTTTTTCATATCCCCTAATATAAATAAATAAAATTAATCGGCAAATAATCGTTCAGCAATACCATTTTGAAATCGTATCCAATTATGAGATAACACAAATACTTGAACTTCCCATTCTCTATTATCTACATCTTCTGGTTGAGAAACAACAAGATCCAAGCGAAGTCCCGCTCTACTGGCGTTTACAGAACCTGTAGGACTGAATTTTGTAGGATCAGAAGCAAAACTATAGGCATAAATATATGAATCAAGTAATTGTGTTTCGCCTGGATTTTGTAAGGCCCCGCGATATCGCCACCAGAATTCATCTTGTTCGGCCCAAATTACAGTACCAACCCGCAAGGTGGCTTTTTTTAAAAGTGGTCGTTGTGGTTTATAAATTGGTATAATCTCATCTTCTAAATACGCTCCGTAATTTGTCCATGAATTAAAACGCCAATTTTCTTTACGACGCAAAAACCAGACAATTTGACGAATGGGACCATTTGCCGCTTCTAAGGGCAAAGACACCAAAATTTGGTCTTTATCTGAAGGCCCAATCACATATTTCAGCGGTTCAGCAAAAGGTATATTAATTACCGGTTCAGTAAATATTTCATGCTCTCTGTGTATATATGCAGACCGCAAGTTTCCGTCAATATGGACAAATCCACAAACAAGAATTGCGTTTTTAAGTTTAGGTGGAACGCCTTCCATAGTAAATGTATGTTTTAAAGGAAATGCTACACGTCTGTCGTTAAATGTTATTTGTTTATTCAACATTGTTTCATCGCAATTGCGTCGTAATCCCACTTTGCGAATCATATTTTCAAATTTACGTATAGTAATATGAAAACGCACATTACCCTCTCCTTGTACACTAATAAGTGGAAATGCCGCATTACGCCGTCTTGCGAACCAAAATGGAAAATAAGCATAAACCGAACCATCTTCAGTTGGTAAAAATGTTCGTATAGGATCTTTTAAATCTTCAGCACCATATATTGAATCGCGCCATCCGCCCCCTCTGCTCGGATCAAGACACATTTTATGCCATACGTCCATCCAATCACCAGACCATTTTTCAATAACGATACCATTTACTTCCATTTCAATAAGTTCAATGGCATTTGTGGCCAAACTATTAGCCCATGTCCATGCGCTAGAAATATCATCATAAGCCCATTGATATGGAATTCCATTCAATAAACCATTTGTAACTTCACCGGGAAGCCAAGATTCGGGTGTGATTCGTAGCGCAACCCAAGATAAACAATCTCCTGTCCAAGGAAAAGGCAATGTGAATGTAATACGTTGTCCCCAATCTGCAGAACCGGTATATGGCATTTCAACAGTTTCTTGAGCAAAATTATGGTATGGTATAAATTTTGGTTGAAAAACAGTTTGTGTGGAATCTTCTGGGTAAAAATAGTCATCTTGGACTCCTCTATCCACTAGACTTACCAAACGACGCATCCGACCATCGGACATTCTTTCTATTAATATACTATCGTGTTTATTGCTTAAGTTCGCCACTGTGTTTTACAAATTGTACAAATATATTGAAATTTCAATTGTGCCGAATCAGTTTTAATGTAAATTATATCACGTAAGTCTTTATTCTGAACCGATTCACATTCATCATTGGGACATTTCAACTTTTGGGTATGGGGTAAAGTCGGGTCAGATAGTGTATACGAATTAACGGTTACTCCACTTGCGCCCAATCCTGCGCTTGTTCCAGAAGTTTGAAAGGCGGTTTCAAGAATAAGGGCATCTTTAGACGATGTAGGTTCCATAGGTTCATTAAATCCACATTGACGACACTGTAGCATTAATTTAGTTGTATCTGTTGCTGTAGATATATCCGTATATAGATAATAATTACAGACTGGACAAAAGCGCATTCTCTTTTATAAATGTAAGAGAAGTTTTAGTTTCTCAAATTTTTCCGCATTTAGGTTGAAATCAGAAGATTCTTATTCTAAATTTTCGCCTAATAACATTATTAGTCTTCAAATACCAATTGTATCTGTACTTTTTTCTTTTACAATGAATATTTGCTTCGCGTTCAGTTAAACCAAAATCATGTACCATTTTATTAATACTTCTTGATGCTTGAACATTTTTTGTCTTATTATTTTTATATTCTTCGGATTGTTTAATCTTATCCAAGGCTTCGTTGCGAATAGTTTTAATTGTATTTAAATAAGTAAAAATATCATTTTTAAATATAGTGTATTGTTCATTAACAAACCGTTTTAAATCGTTAAAAGCCATTTCATGTTCGCGAACTTTTTTCCGTGTTTCTAGTGTCGCTTTTTTAAAAGTGAGTTGAGACATTCGTGGTTCTAATTTTTCTAAAACTTCTTCTTCAGTTTCGAATGGTATATAAACAGGTTGTTTGAAAGATAATAAAATTTCCCCACAATTACATATAACTTCATGTTTATTATTTAAATAATGGTCATCTGTAAAAGTAAGCAAACAGAGTGTATGAACTGAATTTTTGCAACAAGGTATAAGAGCTTTTGCGTTATTAGCAAGTATTTTTTCATTACATATATAACATAACATTGAATATTATAATTATTATAGTTATTATAGTTATTATATTTTTAAGTCATAAAACTTCTGCGAAGGTCAGAAAATATAAAATAATTTAATCTATCGATCTGTAAAAAACTTAGAAATATTTTGTTGAGTAGCACCTAAAAAAATGAACCTTTATATAAAAATAGGACATTTTAAAAAGAATGTCAGAAGAAACGGCAAATGTTAAATTGTATGAAAAGTTTGAGGATATGGATATACCAGAGGGCATACTCCGCGGTATATTTAGTATAGGTTTTGAGACACCTTCCGAAATTCAAAAAAGGGCTATAAAGGCGGTTATTGATGGAAAAGATGTTTTGGCTCAGGCACCATCTGGAACTGGAAAAACGGGAGCATTTGTAATAGGTTCCATGTCCCGTATAGATACGGAAAACCCCAATACACAAGTTTTGATTATTGCGCCGACCCGCGAATTAGCCACACAGATCGAAACTGTTGCCAAGGGTATAGGAGGACATTATAAAGTGACATTTGCTTCAGCAACTGGGGGAAACCCAGTACGCGATGATATTAGCGCATTACAACGCGGTGCTCAATTTGTTATTGGTACTCCTGGTAGGGTGTTTGATTTGATGGATCGAAAAGCCTTAAAGCGCGATCATGTAAAGGTATTAATTTTAGATGAAGCCGATCAGTTGTTGGAAGGCCGTTTCAGAGAACAGATGGACTGTATTATGAATCAAGGATTTCAAGCATTTACAAAAGTGGGTCTATTTTCAGCAACAATGCCAGATGAGGTTGTCGCAGTAGCAAATAAACTTCTAGTGGATCCTGTTCGTATTTTGCTTCCTCCTGAGAGGGTAACACTAGAAGGTATTCGTCAATATTTTGTAGAACTTACCCGTGAAGAATGGAAGTTTGATTGTCTATGTGATTTGTATTCTCATATTAATATTAATCAAGCAATCATTTATTGTAATGAACGTCGTAAGGTGGAATGGTTGGCAAAGCGTCTTCAAGAGAATAAGTTTGAAGTAGGCTATATTCATGGTGAAATGGAGCAAAAAGAACGTAAGGAGACTTTGCGGGCTTTTCGTCAAGGAGTGGTTCGTGTGTTGGTGAGCAGTGATCTTTTGGCTAGAGGTATTGATGTGCAACAGGTATCACTGGTTCTTAATTATGAATTGCCATCTCAGCGGGAGAATTATATTCATCGTATAGGCCGTTCTGGTAGGTTTGGCCGTAAGGGTGTTGCTATTAATCTTGTTTCTCCATCTGAGAGAGCAGATCTTATTGAGATTGAAAAACATTATGCTACAAATATAACTCCCCTTCCTGAAGAAATTTCTAATTTATTATAAAAATAAAACGAATAAAATATACAATAAAGTACCGAAGTTAAATGCCTTCCTCTTTTTTTGGGGGAGCAATTAACTTCGGTACTTTCATAGCATAAGTCGATCAAAATTAGTTGTCCTTAAAGGCAACCAATTTTGATACCGTGAACTAGCGAAAGTTAATTTCCCCCAAAAAGGGGGAGCAATTAACTTTCACAGCAGAGGTCAGTACCTAATTTTGTTGCCTTGTAGGGCAGCAAAATTAGGTACTGACCGGCTAATGCTAAAAATATTTTTCAAATAATACGAAACAAAATGGGTCTGTTACCATGAATTAACTTCTGTACTTTCATAGCAGAGGTCGTACAAAATTCGTTACTTTACAAGGGTAACTAATTTTTATACTGACCGGTATTATCTAAACACCAATAATTAAGCGGAACACATCACACATTCTGCCGGCCCTTCAGGAGCAATTGTAAATTGTTGAGGAGCAACCGGAGCCTTAGTTCTTAGATAATAAATACCAGTTTTCAATCCTTTAGACCAAGCATAGAAATGCATAGAAGTCAGAATAGAATATGTTGGTTCTTTTACAAACAAATTCAAACTCTGACTCTGACAAATATACGGGCCTCTATCCGCAGCCAAATCAATCAAAGTTTTTTGTTTAATTTCCCACACAGTTTTATATAAATTTTGAATATCCAGTGGTACTTCATCTAAGCCTTGGACAGAACCGGCTTTAGCAATAATTTTGTCCTTTAATTCTGGAGTCCATAACCCAAGTTCTAACAAGTCGCGAACAAGATACTTATTTACTTGAATAAACTCCCCGGCGATTGTTCTGCGTGTGTAAAAGTTTGTAGTAAATGGTTCAAAACACTCATTAAATCCCAAAATTTGGGAAGTACTGGCTGTTGGCATTGGAGCAATTAGCAGTGAATTGCGCAATCCCCATTTTTTAACTGATTCGCGTAATGTAGCCCAGTCTAAACCATCGTCGACGATTTCTACATTTTTCCATAAATCGGGTTGTAAAAGACCTTTAGAACTGGGTGACCCATCCCAAGTATTATATGCACCATCCTCTTTTGCAATTTCCACCGAAGTTTCTATTGATGCATAATACATATGAGCAAATATGCGTTTATTTAACAATACGGCATCTGGATTAGCGACAGTTTTTCCATCTTCCGTTATTTCCCAAGGAATTTTAAGCAAAGCAAATACATCGGCCAAGCCCTGAACTCCAACCCCTATTGGACGATGACGCATATTTGAGCGTTTCGTTGCCTCTGTTGGATAGTAGTTAATATCAATAACATGATTTAAGTTACGCACAACAGTTTTAACAGTATTTCTTAGTGCGTCAAAGTTATAACCTTTGTTGTTCTCTTGTACAAACGATGGTAAGGCGATCGACGCTAGATTACATACTGCTGTTTCATCGGCGGACGAATATTCAATAATTTCAGAACAAAGATTGCTACTTTTGATAACGCCCACATTTTGTTGGTTTGATTTAAGATTTGCTGCATCTTTATATACAAGATATGGCATTCCCGTTTCTATCTGAGAGGATAGTATCTTAAACCATAGTTTTTGTGCGGATAAAACGGCTCGTCCACGACCCTCCTTTTCATATTGTTCATAGAGACTTCTAAAGTCGTCTCCAACTACATCTGCTAAACCTGGAGCCTCATATGGACAAAACACGGTCCAATTGGCATTATCGCGAACGCGTTCCATAAATAAATCGGAAACCCAGAGAGCATAAAAGAGATCACGTGCTCTTTCCTCTTCATTGCCATCATTTAGTTTCAGTTCAAGAAAATCTTCAATATCTGCATGCCACGGTTCTAGATAAATAGCAAATGAACCGTTACGTTTTCCACCTCCCTGGTCAACATAACGGGCAGTGGCATTATAATTCCGCAACATTGGTACAATACCATTGCTTGTACCGTTTGTACCATAAATAGCCGATCCTTTTGCCCTAATATTGTGAATATGAAGACCAATGCCACCTGCATTTTGACTAATAAGAGCGCACTCTTTCAATGTTTCATAAATACCACTAATACTATCGTCTTTCATTGCAAGAAGGAAACAGGACGATAATTGAGGTCGTGGTGTTCCAGCATTAAAGAGAGTTGGAGTTGCGTGAGTAAATAATTTACGACTCATCATATCATATGTTTCTAAACCCTTATCCAAATTATTTACCCAGAGACCCAGGGAAACACGCATCCACATATGTTGTGGCCTTTCTATAATTTTTCTATTGGAATCACGCAATAAATATGCTTTTTCAAGTGTTTTAAACCCAAAGAAATCTAAAAGATAATCGCGTTCGTAATCAATGGTTTTTTCTATGGTTTCAGCATTTGCCAATACAAAATCATACAAATCTTTACTAATTACTGGTCGGTGTCTTCCAAGTTTATCCTTACAAGTATATAAAATCTGAATACCTTCAGCAAAGGTATGTTGAGTATTGCGTTGATGATTGCTAATAACAATGCGTGCGGCCAATGTTCCATAATCAGGATGTGTGGTTACATTAGAAATAGATAAATCTGCTGCCAACTCATCAAGTTTAGAAGTTGGAATTCCATCTACGATCTGTCCCAAAACCTTTTGTGCTAAAGCGGTAAAATTACAATGAAGCCCCCTGCCAGTGGTTTTGAGTCGTTCGCTAACTTTTTCAAACGCAACAGGTTCCCTCTGGCCATTGCGCTTTAAAACACACATGTCGTCCGTATTTTCAGATATTATATCGGTCATTTTTAAATAAAATAAGAGAGCATAAGTGTTCTCAATTTTGCTTTGTTTTCTCTTATACCGGTCAGCATCAAATTTAGTTGCTATACAAGACGACTAAATTTGATACTTCATGGCACCCTTAAAGGAAATTGATTTTGGTACCGATTGTTATTTATATTATTTGGTAAAATTAAAATCTTTATATAAGATATACAAGAGTGTGTATGAATATTGATTTCAGTCTTATATTTTATTTGATAACATCGATCATAAATCTGATAGGTAAATTTCTTTTAGCTAGAAAAAAATATAATGAAAAAGCAGGTCTAAATATAAGAGTATCTATAAATGACCCTGACGATACACAAATTAATTCATCTGAAACTAGGCCTATTGTTGAAAATAAATCTAAAACAAAAGGAATATCTTTAAATGACGAACATACTTACGGAACATTTATATAGTTAAAATATAATATTCGTATACCGGTAAGTAACAAATTTAGTTGCCCTTAAAGGCAACTAAATTTGTATGACCTCTGCTATGAAGTACCGAAGTTAATTGCTCCCCCAAAAAGAGGGAGAGCAATTAACTTCGGTACTTCATGGTACAATGAATTAACTTTCTCTACTTTCATAGCAGAGGTCGTACGAATTTAGGTACCCTTAAAGGGTACCTAAATTCGATATTGACCGTTATAATAAAATTACAATAAATAAGAAGGAGAATGCATACGATCGATGTTATAGCAATCATAGGATTTATTATTATTGGTCTAACTGCTATACAAATTTTAGGAGATCCGCGATTTAAAGAGGGCTTTGTAACATTAAGTCCATTAACATATGAAAAGGATAAAATGCCCCATTTATTGGGAGATAATATAAATACTGCGCGACCATATAATGTATTAGGCACACTTACTAGTCAAACATGTTATGAGCAAGATGGGAAACGTGTAATAGAAAAAGTAGGCAATTACTCTCAGCGTACTAATAATTATAAACATACATACCCGGATTCATGTTCATCGCCATTTCATGAATTAGTGGGGTCTTTTTATGCTCCAAGAGAAGGGGCAATTGGTTCTCCAGTCCCTAAAGAGTCGCTTTTCTAAATCTAAAATGTCAGTCAGTATAAAAGTTAAGTACTGGTCAGTATCGACGTTAATTGCTCTCCCCCTCTTTTTAGGGGGGAACAATTAATTTCGGTACTTCATGATATACCAGTCTAAAAGGCATTGCCGTTTGTTGTTCTAATCAACAAATAAAGGGACGCGTGGGTCAATAGAATCGTCAAATAATTGTGTTAAAAATGATGGATCCTGTCTGGCCATAAGTGTATCTTTCCAAAACCGATTGTATTCAGGCAATCCCTCCGTATTCCACCATCTACGATTGCGACGAACTGTTATAAGTTGCCACCCGGTTATTTGCCAACAGGATAATTCTAATATTGTATTATCGCTTACATCTGGTTTCCATTTAGTTACATTATTTCTTCCATCTTCTGTATTTTCAAATAAAGGTGAGTAAACATATTTCCATGTTTTATAGTCATTTTTATTCCCTATTACAGCCACAGCACCAATAAATGCCGGACCGATATTTCCAGATTTCCATATTCCGTTTTTAACAGTTTCCAGTTTACATTCGCAATAATCCGCTACTTCTAGATCGCAGACTTCCAATTGTATTTGTATTTGACAATAATAAGGTCTTGGTATAATTTGATCTTCTAACTGTCTTGATATAGGTGACTTTATTTCTAATAAACGACCAAGTCTATCACCGGATTCAACAATACCATCTGGAGAAGCGGCAAGATTGATCAGTTGGGGATGTCTTATACGGCCTAAACCTGCAAACACATTACAGCCGGTAAGTTTTACATAAATATCACGAACAACAGTTTCATATTTATTTCCCCAAATGGTAGGAGACAACTTATCATTTTTTGAAAGAAATACTGTTTGTGGCACAATACCATCCGTGACAGATTTTGTCATCTTATTTTTAATAAGATTTACGCGTGCAGATAAATTACCGTAAATATCAGAAAACTCACTAGCCGTTAATAAATCATATTTTTCAAGATGCCATTCAAGAGAATGCTGGGAGCAGGATTTTAATTGTTTTACTCTACTTAGACCAGAAATATCACATTCAATATTTTGTAATGATATTGCTTGGCGATATAAATAATATTCCCATATCAATGATTTAAGAATTGTTGTTGCATCATCACGACTTTTTTTATTTTTATAAGTTGGTATAACGCACTCTTCAAACAATGTGATGATTTCGGATTCTTCTATCCATTCGGTTAAATCCCAAGTATCTAAAAGTTCTTCTGGGGAATTACCATCCACAAAATCATCCAACCAAGAACAAATTTGTGAATAAACCATTTCTCTATTTATGATATATATTTTATCGGTGAGTATAAAATTTAGTTTCCTTTATACCACCTAACATTTTAAATGCAGATTAATTATTTAAGTGTTGACCTCTAATATATGTCTTTCCATCATATATCCACCTTCTATTACTCTTTGACCATTGTAATACACCATCAAACATATCAGAATTGTTCTGATATAATATATAATCAAATTTAAATTGTTGAATGCTATATGAATTTTTTAAAATCGCATTATAAACAAGAGTTTCGTTATTATGTGCTTTTATAAAACAATTTTTCAAATCCCATACTTTTTTCATAACTTCTAATTTAGCATAACCTATATTATCAGAGCAAGAAGTCTCCGTATCGATGACTGTATAGTATATATTCGGTTTGATATTATCAAACAATTCAAATGATTTAATTTCCGTGTCAATACGTAGTCTTATTACCACATCATATTCATCTGGTATTTTATTTATAACATAATTCATAGAATAAAACATTCTATAGCGATTTTTTGATATAAAATCTGGAGAAGACTTATACATATATTGTTCTAGTTCTTTTGGAATATCGGAAGCATGTATAGGTTCTATAAAATAATGAAAAAGTTTACTTTCTTCACAGTATTTTAAAATATCGTTATAACTCTCATTTATATAAGTACAAACTATAAAATCGAATGTGTGCTGAGGGTATGTATTTCTGAAAAACAAAATATTATTATTGATATTTTCAATAATTCTTTGAGATGAAGGGCGTGAAACACCAACCATAACAATATTTATTTTCATATAATATATATATATATATATATATATATATATTATATGCATTTACACCCGTGCCTATTTTAATCGGGCGGATAAACTAATACATTATAAGTACCATGAAGTACCGGAGTTAATTGCTCCCCAAAAAAGGTTGGCAATTAACTTTCGATACTTTCATAGCAGAGGTCGTACAAATTTAGTGGCCTTTAAGCGCAACTAAATTTGATACTGACCGGTAGGAACAAATGGTATACGGAAGGAAGCAAAAACAAAAAATTTTTCTATTGGAAAGACTAAATTTATAGATATTCAAAGGTATATTTAGTATAAATATATATTTTGTTAATTTCTGACAACGACTTTTCACTTACAAGAACATAAATTAACATTTAACGCCGTCGGTACTTAAGTATAAAATATTAAATATATACAGGATGGAAAATGTCATTTGTACTATAGCCACTGAAACGGCATACAAAGATTTAAAACTTTTTCTATTTACACTTGGACTTTATAATAATCCACCTCCACCAGTATTTATATTAAGTGATAATTTTATAAAAAAAAATATACCATCATATAAAGGGGTCATTTATTGTGACGACGTATTACAAAAATATAATGGGAAAAATCGTAAACAAATGGAAGCAACATGCGGCCAGTTTTACAAAACACAATGGGAAGATTTTATGATGGAAAAAGCATCTGTTTTATCATGGGCATTTTCTAAGGGTGTTAAGTCGGCCTATTTTTTAGATTGTGATATCTGTTTTTTAGGAACTTTAAATCACCCACATGTTTCAATGAAACTTGGTGTAAGTCGTCATGAAATACAACCATATAAACAGACACTTTTTGGTACATTTAATGCCGGATATATGTGGACTTCTGATAGCGAAATACCTACAAAATGGCGAAATGCAGCCAAAACATCGCGATATTACGATCAAGCGGCTTTGGAGGATCTTGTAAAGGAGACTCCTTCTGAACAAATCTATTTTTTCCCTACACAAACAAATTATGGTTGGTGGCGAATGTTTCAGGGAATAGAACCTTATACAGAAATACAAAAACAATGGGGCATAAAACGTAACAATACAATTAAAAATTCAGGAATTAGTATAAATGAAGCCCCACTTCTTTCTATTCATACACATTGGGGGGAAAAAATGGATGTGCAGACAATAGAGTTTAATAATTACGTTTTACAAAAATTAAAGTTGCTATATAAATACGACGTTACGGGTCAATTGCTAAAATTTCTAAAATCGGAATTCAATCTATCCTAAAAAAGACTTAAAAATTGACCGTGGGGATAAAATATACCATTATTTAAAAAGAATGGAAGATATACACATCCAAACAACATTATACACGTTTGCGTTTATCGGTTTTATTAGAACATGTTTAGATCTAGGATTATTATTATGTGTTAACAATGAGATTGATGAAGACAATGAATATAATAATATACAAACAGACATAGAAAATATGAAGGAAATGTTGGCAGAAATTAAAAATAAGTTATTTGAACAATCAGAGATAGATGTATGTTCTGAAGAGGTGGACCAAGAACAAGGGCCACCCTCTGAAAATGAAGAAGTTGAGCAATATCAACTTCTTCCGCCTAACCACATTGAAGAACCACGAGAACTACAATCTGAACAAAAACCAGACCAAGTTCAAGAAGATAAACACGATGTTCTTCGCCGTCTGTTAAAAGATGGTTCCGAAGTGTATTGTTCCTATAAAGCGACTACATTTGTGGGTACCTTTCATCTAAAACCAACGGCACCACATGGCTATGTTATACGCGATGTTCAAAATAATGAGTTCGCAACACCTACGGATTTTAGTTTTACAAAGAAGCGTCTTATCAATCCAAAGATTCATTCCGATAATGGATGGGATTCTATATATATTCACAAAGGTGCAAACAAAAAGGGTGTTCCAAAGAAACTGAGTTTAAAAAATCTTGTTGAACCATTATAAATGTTTATTCGTATTTGATCTTATTATTATATCGGGCGTCAAGTTATTATAAATTAATGTAAATAAAATAATGTAAATAAAATATATTTAACAATAAATCTCCAACGATTTATTGTTAAAATCCACACGGGTCTAAATCGACCAAAAAGATAAAGACGATGTTACTTCTTTTTAAGATCAAACGATTTTATCCAAGCAACGACATTTTCCGTATTAGAAATTGCTATTTTAGATACAATTTTTTTAGGTTTAATCAATAAAAATGTAGGCAGAGAACTAACATCACAAAATCCGGCAGTAAAATCATTTACCGTTTGTTCAACCTTCCATATTGGAATTCCTACATTTTTTGCGATTGATTCAATCATATCTAAATCAAGTCTTTTACAAGCACCACACCACGTAGCCGTAAAATATACAATAAAAGCACTATCCTCTTTTCGTATTCCGATAGGTTTTGTCGGGACATTTGTTCCATTCCAATATGGTTCAAAATCGGCTTGTGTTTCAAATGTTCGCATTTATACAGATATATATGTTATTTATTATTTTTTATCGCATTAGGAAACATATCACACAACATTTTAACACCGCCCGCCATAGTTATTGCCGTAATAGTACCAGCAATAACAGGAGCATACGATAAACTTTCTTCAATGCTACCACTACTGCCACCACCAATCATTGCGTTCGTTGTAACACCGCTTATATTTTTACTATGTTCGCTAAAAGTGTTTACAGCATCAACAACTTTAAGAGCATCGGAAACAGTCGGAATAGAACCACTGCCATCTAATATATTTGTTACAGGTTTACTTATAGTTTCTAATGATGGTAAAGTAGGTAATGGTGGAGGCATAGGTGGTTTTAATAATTCAAGCGCAACATCTGTGGCACGTGTTGAAGGCATTTTAAAGGGTTGTAATTGTGGCATTTTTATAAAATCAAGCGAAGGTAAATGAAATTTCAAAAAATCGAAATTAAATAACGATGCCCATTTGAATTCTTCATATTGTACTTCTTTTGGTATAAATAATTGTGCTGCGGGTATGGTTTTTTTGAAAAACAAATTCATAAGTGGTGGCGCTGTTATTCCATCTTTCATCAAGGATTCAGAATATAAAAATACATTTACTATATCCCATATTACCCACATCCAACCAAAAAAGAAAAACAGGTTAAAATTAGCAAATAATTTGCCTAGACCCCATGCCGATTCCCCCAAGTAAAATTTATCCAAACCGAAAATTCCAAAAACTATTGTTAAAATAGCATAAACAACTATATCCTTATGAGGTTTCACTACTTTTCCGTCTGTTCTAACTTGTTTTGGATCCAGAAAAACTCCACGTCCTATTCCTCTAATCCAATCAAATGGGGAGGTTAATCCTTCTTCACGAACTTTTTTACTATCCGAAACAATTTGAATTATATCCCATATATACCACATTCCAAGAGTTATAATATTAAATAAAAATTTTTGAATAGCTGTGCCAAATGAACGAATATATAAATGATCTGCACCAAAAAACCCGAATATGACCGACAAAACAATGAAAACATAAAAATTTCTTTCTGGTATTTTCCATACATCAATATCGCTAAAATGATGAGGTACAACAAAGGGTGGTTCCATTCCAACTGGATTAACTGAAGCAGTATCCGCTTCTGAAGACATATCTATGATTTCTTAGTAAAATTATTAAACAAAAAAACGAATACCGGGATTAATTGAACTTTATAATATATTACGGCAACCAAAAAGATAAATGAAACAAAAATATATCATTTATCTATTTACCGGTAAGTATCAAATTTAGTTGCCCTTAAGGGCAACTAAATTTGTACGACCTCTGCTATGAAAGTAGCAAAAGTTAATTGCTCCCCCTCTTTTTGGGGGAGCAATTAACTTCGGTAATTCATGGTAACACAGCAGAGACCGTACGAATTTAGTGCCTTCGCGGTACTGACATGTGCCGAATTTTTATGCCGTAAATAGTACACCACCTAAACCGGCAGCAATCCTAAATACATTATAATTAATAGCATATACGGTTATAGTTGAATCATTTCGTGTTAATGAATTATTCATATTACATGATAAAACAATATTATCAATGCGACTGGCATTTAAAGCCCCCTGTGGTTGCGCACTTTCTGGTGCTAAACTAAAAGAATACAAATAAATATAATCATTGACAGGTACCGATGTATGACGTTGCCATGGTTGAACTAAACGAAAATAAGCAGCATCCCGTGATTCAAAGCGGTCATATCCATCCAAACGGATTACAGCATTAGATATCTGATCATATTTATAGCCAGTTTCTATACCGATTATATTGGAATAATTAAACCATTCGTTTGTAAAAGAAACTCTATTTTGTTGTACAACCCATATGATTTCTTTTATAGGGTTATTAAAATCCAAACTTACATTTATTATACTATTTCCCTTTGGAATAGATGTGGGATTTTGTCGTTGTACTTGTTCAATCAAATATTCGTGTTTTGAACTAACATATCTGCGTCTTTCATCGGTATCAAGATGTATAAAATCTCCCCATAAAACTATGGAATTGATGGAAGGTGGTGGGTTCAATGTCTGATTTGGAACATAAGCAAAATAATTGGGATCCAATGATTCTCTGTAAAACAGGGTTTGTACAGAACGTAATTTAATATAAATTTTAACAGGATGTGCCTGTAAAGCTACAAGAGGCAAACTTAAACCTATATTGTTGCAAAACCAAAACCGTAAAGGAATATATAATTTCAATGGACCCGTTTGTGCATCGGGTGTAAATACTTGCGAACTTCCTACCATGGTATCAAATCCAGGTTTCTTTGAAGCATCCACTTGGAGTTGTGATATAATATGTAGAAATTCGCCATATTGTCTATCTATTTCTTTGCCACCAATTTCAAGACTTATGTAATCAATCATAGCATGACCGATACCATTCACCCATGACGTATTACCAGTAGAAGGCGCGCTAGGTGTTTGAGGTAACATTGGGAGTGAGACTTCCAATATTAGAGTATTTAAAAGATCCCCTTTTCGGGGAACAGTTGCTACAAATATTTTCCCGAAATCGGCAGAACCTTCAAAATCTATACGACAACTTTCTACGGCGAAATTTGTATGTCTTCTATAAACTTGCTTAAAAAAGGTCGTTTGTGGATTACCAGTTAAATAAATATCTTGTCGCCCGGTTGCTACTAATTGTAAAAGTCCGCCCCCAAGCATCCCTATAGTTTGAAGGGAATCTTTAATTATTCATAATACGCGCATTGTTTTTAAATCCACAAAACAACACATATACCATGAAGTACCGAAGATAGTTGCTCCCCAAAAAAGAAGGGAGAAACTAACTTCGGTACTTTCATAGCAGAGGTCAGTATCAAAATTAGTTGCCCTTTAAGGGCAACTAATTTTGATACTGACCGGTAACCACATTATTATAATTTATACGGATAGGGGGAATATGGCTGTGTTCCAGCGCATGGATGTAAATACATTAAAATTACGTAATTTAATTTTTAAAAATGTAGACGAATCACCCATACCTGCAAATTATCAGTTATTGTCTAAGGGTGATGGAAATACAATGTGGGTTCCTAGTGTCGATCATTCTGAATTTAAATTATTAAATAATATAGTACACGATTTGAAAACAACAATATTAGATCCAAATAATATTTATGAAAAGGTACATAAGCCGGCGCTATCAACCGCCATGTCAAATTTCAATGTAAGCACATATACAAATAAAATAACAGAACGAATTTTAAGTTCAGACAGTGTTTTATTTAATGAAACCACATTGGAAAATCGGGTTTTTAAACCGTTACTTCCGCAAATAAATCAACTTATTAGTACTGGGCAAAATTCATTTGTTTCGTATGTTGATTCAAATATAACTGAAATGAAAAACTTTATAACTCTACAACATACAGAATCGTATAATAAAATAACAACTGAAACCCAACATAATATAGAAGACGCTATTAATAATTATTTAGAATCAAATACAACATTATTAAATAAATATATAGAATCGGCAAATTCCAAAACAAAAACAGAATCAACTGATTTACAGTCATCTGATTCAATTGCCAAAATAGAGACTGTTATTCATACATATTTACAAAGTTCAGATTCTATTTTAGATACAAAAATTAATAATATTCTTAATTCTGAAAATCGCACATCACAGATAGATAACGCAATATGTAATTTTTTTGCTAGTTCAGATAGTATAAATCAAATAGATACTGCCGTGACCAAATATTTTAAATCGTCCGATAGTTTATTAATTAAACCTCTTGAACATGCAGTAAATAATATATTTAGTTCAGATTCTATAATAGAAACATTATTTAGAGCCGATAATATTAATACGGCGTTTAAAACCGCCTTAAACGAAATTTTGAGTTCTGACTCAATTTTGGAAAATATATTACAATCTGAATTTGTCACCGAATCCTTAATATCAAATATAGAAACAATTTTAAGTTCAGATTCCATCATGAATGCAATGGCTACATATACAGAAATGACAATAAGTAATTTTTCAACATCGCAAGGACTTATGATGAGGCCCCTTCTGACTCTTTCAAATCAAGTTGATATTTCAGAAAATTTAACAATACTGAATAATTTTTCAACAGCACAAACAAGTACTAATAATTTTTTTATTGATAATTTCAGCACAATGACAAAAACCGGTCTAACATCTAAATTATATCAAACATTTATAGAATTAGAAGCATATTCAGCCCGTGTTGTTGAATCTACTATTGCAAATGTAAATAGGCGCTTTTCAATTGTATTAACAAATCAAATTTCTTCATATCAAAGTTCTTATACGGCATTATTTCAAAGTAATGTAACCTCAACAATAAAATTACTCAGTCCTTTTTTACAATCTACAATATTAGGAACACAATCGTCAATTTATTCAACAGTAACATCTAATATAAGTACAATATTATTGAAACAATATAATGATCCAAATAATATAATAGTAAATTCGCAATATAAATTATCAACAATTGTAAATGGTTCAACCATAACTGGATTAAGTAGTTTTTCGGCTTCAGTAATAAATTTGGATTTACGTGACGCCGATAATTTTTATGTGAATTTATCAGATATTGGGCAAAATGTGTTTTACGGTTTAACATATACAAGTGATAGCACTATTAAAAATAGAAACATAACATTGGAATTAGATTTGCTTTCATCATATACTAATAATTACACATTACTTGATACCGGTAATTTAGCAAAATGGTTAAACACTTCACCTATATATACGCCTATACAAAATAAATTAAATAATACGCAAACACCTTCCAATGATTTAATAATATCCTCATTTATTGGAAAATATGTGATTGACATGCGTTATATGAATAATATATTACATATAAAAAATATTTATACATATCCTTATATCTATAGTAATTTAAATATAACAAATAAATTAAATATGTCGTTTATACAAAATGTGGTACCCAATTATAATCCAAATGGTAACATATTTATGTATAAAGGCTCAAAATTTCTTGTAACATGGAATACAAACGACCTTAATATTCCTGTTGGTGTCCGTTTCAACGGAGTTGATAATATTACAAATAGCAAAATTACTTGTTGGAGTGGCCCGTACTCATCGGCATCACCAAGTACATTTGTATCTGTACCATCAAATCAATCATATGTTACATATAAGTCATTCCAATTGATGTTATATCCATTTTCTGGAACATATATAAATTCTTTGGAGAGCAACATACAAACAACGAATCAATTATTTGATAGTATGAATATAAGCCCAAATATATCAGTCATTAGACCAGATCTAAATACCACAATACGAATTTATAATCCTGGTACAATACAATCATTTTTACATATAGCCGAGATATGTATATATAGTACCGAAGGTTATGATTTAGCAAAATCAGAAGGAGGTGCAGTTGCTTTAGCCACTTCTTCTCAACCTTTTCAAAATGATATAAGTTCATGGGGGCCACAAAATGCTGTTGATAAAAATCCTACAACAGCGTTTAGAGGTGGATACGATTTATCAGTTGGTCCGGATATAACAAGTTTTATTCAAATAAGTTTGTCCCCATCTGTTATAAATACAACTGCATCAATTTCGTCAATCGTTATTACTGGTTCAACATCTCCAAATTTAACTTTAGCCGGTATGAAATTTTTAATAACAAATACATTTAATGGTGTATTATGTAGTAATACTAAGACTTTAACAGACGATATTGTTCAAACTTTTAGTTTTACATAATATATAAAAAATGTATATCAATACTACCATGAAGTACCGAATTTAGTTGCTCCCCCAAAAAGAGGGGGCAATTAACTTCGGTACTTCATGGCAAAGGTCGTTTAAATTTAGTTGCCTTTAAGGGCAACTAAATTTGAAACCTGCCAGTAAATGTTTCCGGTTATACCATAAAGTATCGTATTTATTTGCTTCTCCAAAAAGAGGGGCAATTAACTTCGGTACTTCATGGCAAAGGTCGTTTAAATTTAGTTGCCCTTAAAGGGCAACTAAATTTGAAACCTGCCAGTAAATGTTTCCGGTTATACCATAAAGTATCGTATTTATTTGCTTCTCCAAAAAGAGGGGCAATTAATTGATACTTCATAGTAACCGGTAAACAAAACATTTTTAAATAATTTGGATAAAAAATATATTTTAAAAATAGGATGTCAAAAAAATTTAATAAAAGGAAAACAAAAAAACTACAAAAAATAAAAAAACTAGATGACGAAGGCTTATTCAATGAAGTTGTATCGGAGCCATGGAGACATATAGCCGGTGATGGTGCTGGAGCCAATATGGACGTTTTTAATGATTTTATTAATTTTTACGCCAAGAACACGGCCGAAATGAAAGTAAGAATTACTGAGAATATAGAGAATGAAGACGATTACGGTCATTTGCCGTTATTAATTATAAATATCTTTCCAAAGGCTCAGAAAAAATACGCCGTAGGAGATGGCGACTGTTCTATACATTCTTTTTTAACATGTTTTTCACAAAACTTTCGTAAATTGGACAAAAAAACAAAAATCAAATTTGTGGAGGTATGTAGAACAAATATTTTTCCTTGGATGATTTCCAAAAATAAGAATCTGTGGCCTATTGTAAACCCAAATGCATCATGGACTTACGAAAAAACTATTACTGATATAAGAATACCAAAAAAATGGTTATCGGATGAAGATCTGAATTGTTTATTCCATTTATTTAGAGAAGCAGGATTTTTATATAACCCAGAAACGAGTCATAAATATGGAATAAATCCGGCTAAAATAACTATGTTAAATAGTGAAGATATAATCATCAAACCACGTAACGAATTACATTTGATATTTGGTAGTGGCGCACATTATATGCCTGTAATAAACGGGGATACATGGTTATTTAATGTTAAAAAATTAATGTGTATTTCCGAATATATTTCTACAGATACATTTAAAAGATATAAATATCATATGTTATCAAATGTTGTATTTAGTGGGAAACAATATATTGTATTGGATAGAAGAGCAGATAGTTTGGATGAGAATATTATTGAATTTGTTACAAAAAAATTAAAAATATATGCGGCAGATAAAAGAAAAACAGATAACAAAAATGACGAACTTAATGAAGAATTGGATGACTTTTGTATTTTAAGAATACTAGGTAATATTTCACTACCTAATAAAAGATATATTCTTCTTAAAAAAACGGTAGAATTAAATATGGCTTTACCAAATAATATTAAAAATTTTTCATTTAAATCGAACCACTTTTTGGAAGAAGGCGATCCATTGAAATTGGATTTACCGAAAAAAATATCAGAATATACAGTGGATTTAGTAATGGTCAAAGAAGAAGATATTACTAACATAAATGCTATGAAAGAAAACGCAACTATATCATGTATGAAAGATGTTTGTACGGTGTTTTCAGAAAAAATGGCAGAATACGAAGAAGAGTATTATAGACTGAAAAATGAAGGTACTCTTGAATCACATATGAATGCCCTAAGAAAAGTGTGCGACGGCAATAATAACAGTAACAATGGCAACTATAACAACATTAATTATAACAACATTAATTATAACAACATTAATTATAACAACACTAATAATAACAACACTAATAATAACAACACTAATAATAACGCTAACAATAAGAGTAATAACGCTAACAATAAGAGTAATAACGCTAACAATAAGAGCAATAACGGTAAGAAAAGTAGAAACGACAACAATAATAGCAGAAACAGCAATAGAACAAAACGATTAAGCAAAAAG
>Ga0209617_10000276_pt1 | contig 22048 bp, 15 predicted proteins | sample LakEriepJuly2011_2_FD_187459 | JGI IMG/M metagenome (GOLD analysis project Ga0209617, IMG submission 187459) | Freshwater microbial communities from dead zone in Lake Erie, Canada - CCB epilimnion July 2011 (SPAdes) (version 2) | ecosystem: Environmental > Aquatic > Freshwater > Lentic >...
AAAATTGCTGATCTATACTAATGATAAGTGGTAGTGGCGAAAATATTTGAATAGGTTTAGTTTTGCCAAGAAGTAAATCAACCATAATGGTTGCCGCTTCCTTGCCTGCTTCTCTCTGATCAATGTGCGGATTTGTTTTATAAGCAACCAGCGCGTCCGTTGAACTAATCATTAGTTGGCTAACATTTGCATGTGGATCGAGTGTTCCAATAATTGGTATTTTATCGCCAATAGATGCTCTCAATTGACTAAGCCAGTAACCATCCATGTCATCATACGCTTCGCAAACACCTGCTCCATGTGGTACTACCAGGCAACCATCTAAGGGAAGTTGTTGTTTTATCCTTGTTAAAGCCTCGTTTAATAGAAAATCAAAAGCTTCCTTAGTCACCTTACCTCCAGGAGTAGCTTCAGCATAAAGTACGGGGACAATTTCTATTTCGTTCGTTTCTAACACTTCTATCATCCCGCCCAATTCATGAAATGAATTTTTATATTGTAGTATTATGTCATTGTCAACAAGTAAACGGCTTTCCGTAAATTTATTAAGTGTCGTAGGGGCAATTACGAAGGTATTTGATTCATGAACGATACCTAATAATGCAACCCTCATAACTTTTTAATTAATAACTTTTATACTGTGATGCTTAGTGCATCATCCACCCACCATCTATATTAATTGATTGTCCAGTAATCAAATCGCTATCGGAGGAAGCCAGAAATAAAAAACTTCCTTCTATATCGGTCGTCTGAATTCTTTGCGGTATTGCTTGAATATCCATTAACATATTCGTTGCTTTTTCCTGAGCCTTCAAAGAGCCTAATTTTTCTAATTCTTTTTCTGTATGTATAGCCCCTAATATAAGTGCATTGACATTGATATGATGCTTGCCAATTTCATTTGCAAGTGCACGAGTAAAACCGATGATTGCGCCCTTAGAAGCTACATAATGCACATACCCTTTTTGGCCAGTTAAAAAAACAACAGATGATACATTAATTATTTTTCCATAATCTTGTTGCTTCATAAATGGAAAAACTGCTTTAGCACAAATAAATTGTGATCTTACATTAGTGGCCATTACATGATCCCAATCTGCTACTGTAATTTCATTCCAAGTTTTACGCGGATCAATTCCTGCATTATTTACTAAAATATCAACCCTGCCAAATGTTGCAATTGTTGCTTGAGTCATTTCTTGTACTTCAGCCTCATTAGAAACATCAGCACAAAAAGCAATTGCATTACCGCCATCCTGTATGATTTGCATAACTACCTGGGCTGCTAACTCAGCTTTGGTATGATAATTAACAACTACACTTGCACCCTCCCGAGCAAAACGAAGTGCAATGGCTTTCCCTATGGATTCAGCAGCGCCTGTTACAATTGCCACCCTATTCTTTAATCTCATATTTTTTAATTTGCCTATTTATAATAATTATAAACCACTAGTACCCTGCACCTTCCATAAGTCCTTTTAAATACCCCCATGCAAAAAGTCGACCGTCTTGTCCATAACCAGGGTCCGAATTTTTTTCACCTTCCATGGTGGGTACATGATCAATTCTTACAGGTCCATCAAAGCCTATTTTTTTATATGTCTTCATTGCTTCAAACATATCTGTTTGTCCATCATCATGGAAAGTTTCTGAAAAATTTTCGGCAGTACCACGCACGTCTCTAAAATGAACAAAAAATATTTTATTTTGACGACCTAGCGCTTCTATTTCATTCTGTATTTTTTCACCTGCGGCAGCCAAAGTGCCTTGACAAAAAGTTACACCACTATTTTTACTTGGTACGAGTTCAATCGCTTTTTTTAGCGCTGCTGCACTGGTAATTATTCTGGCTACTCCCTTAATTGGTGAAATAGGTGGATCATCGGGGTGTAAAGCCAATTTAACATTTGATTCTTCGGCAACAGGAATTACGCGCTCTAAAAAATATTTTAAATTTTCCCAAAGTCGCTCTTCTGTTACAATTCCTGCTTCAGTTAAGGGCGCATCCTTCATCAAACTATGATCGTAACTAGTAACAATAGCACCCCCACGTGTGGGCGTATTTACAGAGGTTCTAACCCAATTAAACTGCGCCATAAAATTGTAGCAAAAAATAGGAATATTAAGTGCCCCCATATTTCGTATCATTGTAATACAGTCCGCTATATCTTGATCTCGACCTTCAATACCTAGTTTCATTTTATGCATCTGGGAATTAATTCCCGGCTCTATAACCTCCAGTTTAAAACCAAAATTTTCAAATCTTTGCTGCAGGGCTAATAAATCAGCATACTCAAAAGAGGTTTCCCCATTTTCATGTAATGGCAAACGTGAAACGGCATGTGTAACACCAACTTGCTTGGCTAAAGTCCAAAGCCTATCGGGATATAAAGGCAATACATCCGCTATTTTCATAATTTTTTTTACTATTTGATGATCTCATATAATTTCTCAAAAATTTATTAAAAGCAAATTCCTTTAAATAATTTGAATGTGTTTTTAAAGTTGACTATAACATATCTTCTAAAGTCCAATGATTTTCCCATCTTACATCTAATTCTTCTCGAATACTTTGATATCGTATATCAGTTGAAAGTCGAATTCTACCCATGGCATCCACATTGTCCGTAGCAGCATGAATCATATATGGATTATGGATCACCATATCCCCTGCTTCATAATCAGCAGCCAGCCAACGTGTATTAAATTTTTCAGCCATCGCTCCTAAATCCTTCCCAACCCAACCCCCTTCAGTCATATTTTTATTATAGGCGCTAATGCGTTCTTCAGGAGACAGGTTTTTATTATTGATTGCAAACTCTGCCTCCATTTTTTTTCCAAGTAAAGCAGATCCTTCCAGATAAACAAGCCCTCCCATTTCAATTGGCGTATCCCCCAACGGAATCCAACTTGAAACCACTTTATCATTGCCCCCACGTAAATAAATTAAATCATAGTGCGCAGGAGTCGTAGTTGGATGACTTTTCATTAATTGTTTGGAATAAACGGGGGTCTTATAACGTACAATTTTACGCTTATGCAAGTAACTAGGACTTTGAAACAAATTATCATAAAACTGCCAAAGTCTTGGCTGAAGACAAAATGCTTCATAAGCAGCAGTCCTTACAAATTCCATCAAAGTTTTTGGATTATTTTCCGATTCACTATTACCTGAAAAAAAACCTTCCTGAGGATCGCTTTCTGGTCGTAACAATCCTGAATTTTTGTAAGTATTAAAAAAACGGCTCCGTAATGATAAAACTACCGCTTTATCAAAGAACCCCTTTAGCCATACATACCCTTGTAATGCAAATATTTCTCTGATTTGTTCAATGGGTAAATTGGCTTGACTGGGATTAAGCGGTCCCAAACGATTCGGTTCAGCCGAAAGCGGATATCCGTTACTAAACAGTGGCTTTTCAAGTTGTCTTAATAAATCCATATAGCTATATCTTATATCAATGCTTGGTGGGTGTGGTCCTCTAAATTAAGTAATTCACCTGATCTCCTTTGGACAATCATTGCCAATATTATATATAATTTAGCCATATTTATACAAAAGCTGAAATACAAAATTTGGCTATACCTGGATTGGTTTTATCGTAGGAATTAGCATTTTAATAATTACCCAGTTGATTAAATAAATAAAAGATACTAAAATAAATATATAATAATAGCTATTGGTGGCTTGTAAAAAAAGCCCCACAAATGAAGCGGATAGCGCTGCCCCAATGGCTCCTACAAAACCACTTAATCCCATCATTGAACCAACAGCTTTTTTGGGGTAAATATCAGAGATAATTGAAAATAAATTTGAAGCCCAACCTTGATGGCCAGCGCTAGCAAGCGCAATTAAAAGCACTGCAATCCAAAGATTGTCAACAAATGAAAGTAACATTAATGGCAATACCAATAAAGCGTATATAAAAATTGATAATTTTCTGGAAAAATTAATCGATTTACCAGATTGAATCAATTTAGAAGATACCCAACCACCACTAATTCCACCCAAGCTAGATACTGAATAAATAATGATAAGGGGTAGTACCAGTGCAGATAAATTTATCCCCTGGGTTTTGTTTAAAAAATCTGGAATCCAAAATAAAAAAAAACCCCATACCCAATCGGAAATAAATCTTGTTAAACAGATAGCATATGTTTGTTTGTAGTTAAGTAATTCTGACCATCTTAAATTTCTATCCTCCACAATGTCAGAATCATCTTGGTTGATAAATGCTAATTCTTGGGGTGATATTTTTGGATGCGTCAATGGACTTTTGTAAAAAGCCAACCAAAAAACAATCCAAACAAAACCAAATGACCCCGTAATAATAAATGCCCATCGCCAACCTAGGGAAATAGTAATTGCTGAAACAATAATAGGTGCAGCAATTGCACCAATCGTGGACCCAGAATTAAATAGTCCAATTGCAAAAGCACGCTCTTTTTTGGGGAACCATTCTGCCACTGTTTTTACAGAAGCTGGAAAGTTTGCAGACTCACCTAAACCCAATGCGGCACGCGCAAATGCAAAGCTTTTAAAACCACTAGCCATCGCATGCAATATTGCTGCAATACTCCATACTAAAACGGCCCAAAAATATCCAATACGGGTGCCGAATTTATCCAAAAAACGCCCTGTTAATAGTAATCCAATTGCATAGGAAATTTGAAAGGCAGAAACAATAAATCCATAGTCGGCTTCACTAAAATTTATTGAAGGGTCCTTTTCAATAAAAGGTTTAAGAATGCCAATAACCTGACGATCTATATAATTAATAGTAGTTGCAAAAAATAAAAATGCTAAGATGCGCCAACGGTAATATTTTGATTTCAAAATTTACTATTTTATTATAACTATACTTATAAGATGCAACATCAAAATAACAATCCTAAAATCAAGCTACCTATAAATTTGATTTACATAATCCCAAATTTCTCAAATGCATGTACCGTGGACATCCCAGCCTCTAGTGCCTTCCTTACCAATTTCTCACCTCTTGATTTTTCTAAAGCTCTTGAAAATGCTTCTTCTTCTGCCTCCTTGGGTACGATCAATACGCCATCCCTATCACCAAAAATTATATCTCCTGGTTTTACCCTTATACCATTGAATTCAATTTCAACACCATAGTCAATTACTTTACCACGTGGACCCTGATCTTGTGCAAAAGTGCCTATTGAAAAAGTAGGAAAATTTAATTCCAAAATCTCATTGGTATCTCTGCTATACCCGTCCAGCACTGCTCCAGCGGCTCCAAGTTTTAAAGCTCGGGTACTCATCAAGCCCCCCCAAAGTGCATAATTAGGAGAAGCGCCAGAACATATATATACTTCATCCTCTCTCAAACTATCAAGCGCTTCAAACAAAAGGCCAAAAGGCTTTTGCATAATTGGATTTCGGGACTGTTCCATTACTTCACTAAAAACATCAGCCTCTAAAACAGGCATGGCCCTGCCAATAGTGACCATGGTAGGATTAAGTGGTTTTAAATGAGGTGATAAAAATTGTTTTGTGTATCCCATTTTATCAAGGATATCTCCTACTAGGGCTACAAACATTTCTTTTTTTGCAAGTTCAAATAGTCCTTTGTCGTTATTCCAAAACATAAATTATTTTTTTAATGGTTATTATAAATGTTAAATCCTTTTATCTTAATTTTATTTTTTCATACCCTCACTTGTATAAATTAACTTTCATCCTTATCAATAAGTTTCAACGCCGCCTTCATATAACCCATCGCATATGCCATTCCAGCATACCATGGAGCATCACAGTTCATTTGTGGGGTATGGTCAGGAATCAATACTCCTTTATAATTATTTTCTTTCAAAATTTTAAGTATTCGTATCATATCTACGTCCCCCTCATCTACAAAAACCTCTTTATAATTAGGGGCTTTCCCCATCACATTTCTAAAATGGATATACCCTATTTTTCCTTGCTTACTATATTGATTTGTTGCTTCATATATATCACCTTCGGTCATTTCGGATAATGTACCTAAACAATATTCTAGTTGATTACTTTTACTTGGATATAAATCAAGTAATTTTTGGTAAAGTTCGGGCTGGTAAATTAAACGAGGCGTTTGCTTAAGAAAAGGCAATGGTGGATCATCGGGATGTGCCGCTAATGTAACGCCAGCTTCCTCGGCGACAGGGATAATTGCATTTAAAAAATATTGTAGCCGCTCCCAAATTTCATCAGTAGAACAGGGAGGAATAAATTCTTCTGGGGCATTAGCATCATAAACCATGTTCCAAATCATCCCTTTAGGTACCGGACTATCATCAACAAATTCCATTCCAACCGAAAGCGCACCACCCCTTGCATAGGTGCCTTGCGTTCTACTAGCCACCCCTGCAAGAGAAAAATAATATCCAAATGTTGGTATACCAGCTTTGCCAACATTTCTAATTAATTCTTTAATTCCTTCCAATTGTTCATCTCTTTTTTCCCCGGCTAAAAGAACATCATACCACATGGCAGGGTCAAAATTTTCAATGGCCTCTAATTCAAGGCCATGGCTATTGATCTCTTTTTTTAAACTTACTAAATCTTCTAATGTCCATATTTCACCTGAGCCCGCATTGCCCCATCCCTCCTTTTGGCCTAGTGGTTGACTGGCATTGTCTTTGTTATTTTTTTCATGAGAAAAATAATCTACCAAATGAACAACTAGATGAGTGGCACCACATTGCTTTGCGAACTTATAATTATCGTCATTAAGCATATGTTTATATAATCCAAATCCTAATTTCATACTTTAAATATTAACAAGTGTAAGTTTTAAAATTAAATGATGAATAAATAAACCTCTATTATGTAACAAATCAGTTAACCAAATAAATAAAATTAAGAAGTAAGCACCTAACTAAATATATAATATACAATAAACATTAATATAGCAATGACTCCCCACAATATTTTGACAGTATTTGAAGTGCTAAAATTTTTGGCTATTACAGGATCATTTTGGTCGACTAATTTTACTATTTCATAATGGGGCTTAGTAAAAAATGAAACAGTTATCATAAATATAACTAAAGCAGACATCATGTAAAAACAAAGTAACATAAAATGAGGCCATAACTCCTTTGAAGGGAACCCAGTTAGTTGACACAGCCCAATCGATAAACAAGCAAAAGTGCCAATGTATAAAGTAAGTTCGGCCGCCCTCGGTGTAGCTCTTTTCCATAAAATACCGACAATAAAAACTGTTGAAGCTGGAGGAGCCAAATAAGTTAATAACGCTTGTCCTAAATCAAACAACCCTTTATCTGATTTAGAGAGAAATAAGGCAACCATCACTGAAACAAAAGCCGCCAAAATAATGATTCTTTTCCCAACTTTTTTAACTTGCGCTGCGTCAGCGGTAGGATTAATTTTTTTAAGGTACACATCCATAGCAAATACAGTACTAAAAGAACTTAAACCATTTGCAACATCATTTATTATAGATACCAATAAAACACCCAATGCAATTCCAATTAAGCCCGTGGGTAATAATCCATATACCATAGAAATATAAGCATGATCGGGGTTTTGAAGTGGTGCAAATGTTCCATTTTGGACAAGCACTAAACACATAATACCTGGCACTAAAAATAATATTGGCATTACAATTTTCAGTGCGGCTATTAATAAAGTTCCTTTTTGACCATGATCAACATTTTTTGCAGCAAGGGTTCTTTGCACAATGGTCTGATCTGTGCACCAAAACCAAATTCCAATGACAGGATATCCAAGTAGCATGGCGTGCCATGGATATACTTTATCATTTGTTGGTTTAAGTACTTGCCAATATTCTTTAGGGACACCATTAATTAAATTTTCTATGCCGCCTACTTTGTTTAATCCTAAGAAAAAGATTAACATAGAAATTGCAATTAATATGATGGACTGAACAACACCAGTGTGTACAATTGCACTTAGGCCCCCATTTACAGAGTAGGACATAGCGACCACTACCACTAATATTGCTGAAATATAAATAGGCACTCCAGTTAGCTGATTAATAACAATACCGCCTATACATAACATAAAACTTGACCATACTATTAAAGAAGAAATCATTGAGAAATAGGTAAAAAAAGTATGCGACCTTGCCCCAAAACGCTTCATTAAAAATTCTGGCATTGTGGAAATATTATTTGCTAAATACCTGGGAATAAATAAAAGGGAAAGTAACATTAAAAATACCCAAGCAAGCCAATCGAAATTGGCTAATACCATACCACTTGAATACGCTGCACCAAAACTAGCAACCAACATACTAGGGCTTACATTTGTACTAAAAATAGATAACCCTACTTTATACCAGGGTAGTGACCTCCCAGATAAAAATATATCTTCAGAAGCCGCTATTCCATTTATGCTTTTTCTTTTGCTTATGTATATGCCTATCAAAACTAAAAAAAGGACATACCCAAATATGACAAATGCATCTGCTAGCCCGATTTGAATTCTATTCATGATTAAAAATATTTAATTAGAAACGAAGTAGGTTTATTTGTTTTAAAAAGATAAGCTTTTAATATACAATTCATTCATTTCATATAATACATTTTCTAACTCCAATTTGTTTAACATAAAATCTTTCACAAGTATTCCTGCATGATCTTGAAAATACAAATAACCATTATACCTAGGACGGATAAAACCATTTTCTATTACGGGTAAAAGAGTGCTAAAAAAATCATTGCATAAAAGATTATTCTGCTGACTAGTCCATGCAGATTTATGACCAGATTGACCCCCATTTTCAACATAAAAAGTAGATTGGCATTTTGGAGAAACAATGGAAGTCAAAAATGATAATGCAATATCCTTATGTTGACTAAATGCAGATACCGATAAGCCCGTGCCCCCTATGGTTGATTTGAGCCTTTGGTTGTTTACATAAACCATATCTGCATATTTTATTTTCTTATCCGAATAGCCTTCTCTAGAATAATTAGAATAGCAATAAGCAAAAGGGCAATAGAAATAATCATCAGTTGATGTCATTAATTCAGCAACACCAATTGGATTAAGCTGAAACATTTTTTGATCAACCAGCGCGTATAATTCTTTCATTAATATTAATGCTGCCTTTCCTGATTCAAAATTTACAACTTCATGTTCATTCAAGAATGGGGTGGTTCCACTAGCAATACAAAACATATAAAAATTCATCAATAAATCAATAGATATAGCGGGAACAGCGACCTTCCCTTCGCGCGCAAGTGTAATAAGGTCATTCCATGCCACAGGTAATGAAATATTATTTTTTTCAAATAAATCAGGGCGGTAACTAGCTGCGGGCGTAGCTGCATCAATAGCAAGCGCCCACTGGTGTCCGTTATAATTATAGCTTTGATGAGATTGTCCAACAGAATTGTCCAACTGGTCTTGTAAATACTCTTTTGAAAGATACCCTTCTAAAGGTAAAACGCAATTTGTGGCAGCGGCACATCCTACCCAAGGATGATCAATAATTAATAAGTCGTATTGTTCGGTTAATTTTTCAATGGGAAAGTCAGCAAATTCCTGTAATGATCTTTTGGTCCAAAGTACTTCTACTTCTGGGTTTAATTCGGAAAATCTTTGAGAAAAAGCAAACAATGGAGATATGCCCCTACTGTGCCCCCATGTTATACCCTTAAGAATAATTTTTTCCATTTTATAAATTACAAGAAGTTTTGAAAATAGTCCCTTACTATAAAGCCGTTCTTAATGAATCTAGTTCAGAAGATAAAACTAATTTATTCATTATAGGATATAAGCCATGTCCTATTTCAATAGGTGATTGTAATTTACCATTTCTAAAAAAAATGGGGTGCTGTATCAAATCGTTAGTATTAAGCAAGGAGTATTCTGTCCTATTGACTTGATCAAATGCCAATGCTAGATGGGCGTTTATTTCAAAAATTGAATTTCCTAAATAAACCGGCAAATTGTGCTTAGTAGCGAGGGCAATACATTGTAAAGAATAGTCTATATCCTTACCGGTTCTTATGCCATGGACACCTCCCTCATTCACAAGTTCATGTAATTGTTCAAAATTATTAATATAGTCATGACCAATAATAGGAATAGGACTTCGAGAGGTTAGTTCCTTAAATCCCTTAATATCGTCATTAGGCAAAGGATCTTCAATGTATTCTAATTGAATACCATTTTTTTGATAAGCTTCAATACGATCCATGGCAATTTCCCAAGTCCATGCCTCATTTGCATCTGCAGTTAATTTGACATTATTACCTGCCACCGATTGTATTAACTTAATTCGAGCAATATCACGAGCTACATCAGGCGCCCCAATTTTAATTTTAATAATTGAAAAACCTCGGTTTAAAAACTTTTTTGTTAGCGCAAATGTTTCATCATCGTTTAATGGATAGTCTAAAATACTGCCATAACTTAAGGCTTCTTGTTTGATACAAGTAGGATTAAGTAATTTATATAATGGAACATTTTTATCCTGTGCCATCAAATCCCAAATTACCAAACGAATAGCTGCATCCATTTGTGAAAGTCCGGAATGAAAGTTTTTTCTTATTAATTCTAAATTATTGGGGTCTTGATTTTTAAGTAATGGCCACCATGTTTTTTGAAATAGCAAATCCAAATCACTATGACTAGGCAATTGCTTGATATACCAAGCACTCCTTGTGAAAGATCCCTTCCATACAGATTCAGCATACCCCCAACCCATATGACCATGATTGGTTTTAAGATTAACGCATAATACTTCTATTTCATCATAGTGGCAATTATTATCGCCTATCATTCGTCCTAGAGGAATTTGTAATGTATAAATTTCATAGTCTTCAATAAATAGCATCGTAAAGTTGTATTGTTTTATTTTAAATAATTTCCATTGCTATAATGATGTATCAAATTCATTTTTGACCATTTTTTTGTAGTATCAACACCTGGAAGAGCTCTTTGTATATTTGACATCAGTTGATTCCAAATTTTCACACTCGTATCAGATGATAAATACAAGGAATCCATTTTTGCTAAATCAGCGTCTTCTGGATAACTATATTCCATAACCACTTTATCCTCAAATCGATATATTTTTATTTCCTTGATCCCACTCAACTGATTCGCTTTTTTTATTGATGGCCAAACACCAGTACTACTATGTAATGAATCATAAAAATGATATACTGCCGAGTCTGGTACTAAGTTGGTCATCATTACTACCGTAGCTAAAGGAACTGATTGCGCAGAATTGTTGCTACAATACATAAATAAGGAGGTGAATAATAGAAGTATAACAGCGCCTTTAAGTAGCCTATTTATTTGAGTTTTCATAAAATATATCTATTTGTAAATCAGTTACTTAAATCCCATTGCAAAATAATATTAAATTGAATACTATTTCTATTGACAAATAGCTAAATGCTATACTTTTTTGACAAGTATAAGAAAAAGTAACTTTTAAAAATTACACTTATACAGTAAAATTAAGTGTATGATTGTCTGATATTAATGTTTTATCATCAAGCCAATCTAGGCTTTGCTTCAATTCAATAAAATTACTTGCACCTAAAACCATCTTATAAATAAGGGGATTATCATATACAAAATGTAAGGCCAAAGCGGAAATACTAACAGCTGTTTTAATACAATACTCATTTAACTCAATAGCTCTTTGAATATGTGATTTTGGGATCCAAGAAGGATTTTCTTTAATATAAGTTCCAAATTTACTACCCAGCAAGCCCATATACAAAGGGCTTGCTTGCCATATGCTAATGTGCTGATTTTGCAATGCTAGATATTCATTCATTAATGCCTCTTGATTTAAAATATTAAATCGATTAAACCCCATGAAATGATCAAAATACTTGGAGGATACATATGACGTAAAGTCAGACCCATAATTACCCCCAATGCCTATTTGTTTAGCCCATCCTTTTGATTTAATCTCCAGTAAAATATCAATGGCTGCTTTTATCTCATCAGGTTTTAATCCTGTTGGATCATGCAAAAAAAGTACATCAATACAAGATATTTTCAATGTTTCTAGACTTTCAGAGACGCTCCTAATTAATCCATCAGGAGAAAAATCATAGGTGTCACTATCCGGATTATCCGCTTTTAATTTACCAGCTTTAGTACTGATAAAAGGGGTTTTACCTTTCCAAGTATACAAAACTTTTCCTAATATAGATTCTGCATTAGCATATGCTGGCGAAGTATCAAAATGATAAATACCTTGCTCCAACGCATAGTGAATAGTTTGTTCAGATTCCGTAAAATTCACCGGACCCCAAATACCTGCCAAACCTGCTGTACCCAATACTATTTTATCTCTTGAAGGTAAAGTCATTGTAAAAGTTAATTTGAATATTTGAATATCGGTTTCTAAATTAATTAACACCACCCTAGGTGATTTTAGTACTCCAGCAATATATAGTTTTTAAATTATTACTCGGATTTAATTTAGCTAATTCATTATCTGAAATAGACGAACCCACAATATTTAAATACTTTAATTGTGTAAACTTATTCAACAAACTGATTGCATCATCATTGAGCGAAGTATAAGCTACATAAAGTTTAAGTATATTTTGCAACTACTCAAAGTAGCGATATTTTATTTGTAATTTTTGCACTTCGCTAAATTCAACCAAACTAAATGAGTAAAAAGTATTGAATTTTTTTTGTCTCTAAATCAATTAATAGTGATACATTCATTGCACTTAAGTTAAAATATCTTGTCCCTTTAGAAATTGGATGAACAATTAAACCTAATTGCTTTAAAGTATTTATTTTAATCGAATCCACTAAAGATATTTTTGGTAATGATAGTGTAGAAAATGCTGGAGATATTTTACTAGCAATTAAATTTTTAACAGTTTTTCATGAGAAGTTAATACTTGATTTGAAGATACTTAACACCATTTAATTACAAATAAAGATAAAAGCAAAAATATATACTTTTTTAGCAAACTGAGTAAGTACGATATTGGTAATGAAAAGCACATTATTTTTGGGTAAGCTAAGATTGATAAACATTCAAATCTTTGTTTCATAAATTCAAAAAATGCATTATGCAATTTATTAAATTAAAATGTCTAGTAATAATAACTTTTTTTTCAACTACAGTTTTTGGACAAAATTTTTATATATCCACAAAAGGGAATGATAAAAATAATGGGAGTATTACAAATCCAGTAGCAAGTTTAACGGCGGCACAAAAATTAGTGCGAAATTATAAAGCAAAAAATACAAAAATCATCACTGTACATATTGCGCCTGGTCAATATAATTTAACCAGCACTTTTATTTTAAACGAACAAGATAGTGGTCAAGCTGGAAATGAAATTACTTGGCAAGCAGACAAAATAGGTACTGTAACTATTACTGGAGGTAAAAACATTCAACCAAGCGCCTTTTGCAAAATTAAAGATACAACAATAATCAAAAGGTTAAATGAAAATACTACTGGGCATGTGTTACAGGTGCATTTAACTAGTATCGGAATAACTGATTTTGGATCTCATAAGCAATTTGGACATACCATTGCAGTTACGCCTGCTCCATTGCAATTATTTTTTAATGGAGATCCGATGACCCTTGCTAGATACCCTAATAATGGATATATCAAAATAGGAAAAGTAATCGACAAGGGATCGGTTCCAAGAAGTTTGGACAAAACTAACAGAGGCGGAAAATTTCAATATACAGATGCGCGACATGCAAAATGGCAAGGACAAGAGGATATATGGTTGAGTGGTACTTTCAATTATGGCTACGCCGATGATTATATAAAAGTAAAGTCAATTGATACGCTGCAAAAAACAGTTCAGTTAGCTATGCCGCATTTATATGGAATAGGAAGCGGCAGAGATTTTCAGCAGTATGCTGCCATCAACATACTTGAGGAATTAGATAGCCCAGGAGAATGGTATTTGGATAGAAAATCAGGGATCTTATACTTTTGGCCACCAACTAATATTTCAAATGCATCCATCATGGTTTCCATGCTTGAAGATCCAATTATAGCAATGGAAGGCGTAAGTCATATCAATTTAAGCGGTATCACTTTTGAAGTTACTAGAGGTATTGGTATGTATATGGAACGCGGCAATCACAATACCATTGCAGGATGCACAGTTCGTAATATTGGCAACACAGGGATTGTTATGGGGCAAGGTGCTTTAAGATTAAAAGATGATATGTCCGTTGATGACTACAAGGGAGTAGCAGTATCAAGAATCATTGGGGACTTTCAAAATCATATTTACGCCAACACTGGATGGGACCGATTGGCAGGGAACAATCACCGCATACAAAGTTGTGATGTATACAATACAGGGAGTGGCGGTATATTTTTAAGTGGTGGAAGTAAAGTTAATTTAATCAATGGAAACAATGTAGTGGAAAATTGTAAAATACATGATTACAATTTGAGAAATAAATTTTTATGGGCTGGCATTAATGTGAATGGTTGTGGAAATATAGTTTCACATAACGAGGTATACAATGCAGAATTTCAAGGCATCTTTGTGTATGGAAATGAACATATTTTTGAATACAATAATGTACATGATGTAACAACTAATTCTGATGATACCTCCCCTTGGTATATTGGAAGAGACCCAAGTAATCGAGGCAATATTGTTCGATATAATTATTTTCATCATTCAGGAAATGCAAACAGAATGAATATGGGTATTTACTGCGATGATGCATCCACAGATGTTACCGTTTATGGAAATGTATTTTATGATTTAAAAGTGAATCATGGTACATTATTTAGTAATGGAGGATGGGATTTAAAGATGAAAAACAATATTATCATTGAGCCGCTTTCAAATAGTTTTGTCATATCAGCACAATTTTATAGTTGGGCAAAAAATCAAGCAGCTGAATATTTTGACAAAAATGGAATTATTAGAAAAAGATTAACCGAATCAATAAAGTTTGACAAACCTCCTTATTCAACAAGATATCCATCATTACTGCCATATCTCGACGTCATTGTTGAAGGCAAAGAGTGGCAGGGTATGCGTTCAAGAGGAAATGAATTTTCTGGTAATGTTATCATCGGTGGGCCAGAACAACTAGTAAAATTAATGGGGGGAGAATTTGCAACTGCAACAGAAAATAACAATTTTAACACAAAAGAAGATCCGGGATTTGTCGATATGAAAAATGGCAATTTTATGTTAAAAAGCAATTCTATCGTTTTTGAAAAAATACCAGGATTTCAACCAATACCATTTGACAAAATGGGATTATACAAAGACAAATACAGAAAGTAATGAAAAATTGGTTTCATAAATTAGTTTTTATTGCAGGATTTGTTATTGTAACTTTTCAAGTTAATGCACAGCCATCCTTAACACCATACAATGTAGCTTATGAGACGCAAAGTAAAAACCAATTAGGATCAATGCCCATGGGCAATGGGGATATAGGCAGTAATGTATGGGTTGACTCATTGGGCACTATACATTTTCTTGTTTCTAAAACAGATGCTTATAGTGAAATTGGAAGATTATTAAAAATTGGACAAGTAGATGTAAAACTCACACCCAATATTTTAGATGCAAAACAATTTTCGCAAACACTAATTATACATAATGGCGTTATAAATATAAAAGCAAACAAAGGGAATCAAAGCGTAAATATTTTATGCTATATAGATGCTAATCACCCAGTAATTCAAGTGCAAGGAAATAGTACAATTCCTTTACAAGTTAAAGTGACCAATGCCATGTGGCGAAAAGAAACAAGTGCATTGGTGGGTCATGATCGTCATAGTGGCTATGGGGTAGGATTTAGGGAAACCCCCTTTATGAAGGAAAAGGATACCTTATTAATGCAGCCAAATGCATTAATGTGGGTGCACCAAAATAAAAGTTCCATTTGGCAATTAACCTTAGATAATCAAAATATAACAAATTTCAATACGATTGGTAAAGACCCTTTGTTAAACCAACATTTTGGCGCATTAGTTAGTGGTGTAAATTTTACAAAGAAGAATGAATATATCATTGAAACAAAATCGGCTGACACTAAGTTTAATTTTCAAATTACCATTCTAAAGAAACATACACCTGATGTAAATGAATGGAAAAAAGAAATTGTTGCCTTAAATAAAAAAATTCAAAATTTAAATGCAATTGAAAAATACCAAAATCATATCAACTGGTGGCATCAATTTTGGAACAAGCATTATATTATAGTTAGTTCAAAGCAAGAAGTAAGTACTACATTCAAAATTTCCCAAGGGTACCTATTACAAAGATATTTGAATGCCTGTGCTGGACGAGGAGGCATGCCGATAAAATTTAATGGCTCCATATTTACAGTAGCTCCTGATGAAACATTGGTTGAGAAAAAAGAGGTTGGATTAGATGCAGACTTCAGATTATGGGGCGCTAATTTTTGGTTCCAAAATACAAGAATACCCTACAGTAGCATGTATTATAGCGGCGACTTTGAATTAATGAAGCCCTTTTTTGATATGTATATCAATGCAATTCCATTGGCAAAATATCGAACACAAAAATACTTTAAACACGACGGTGCCTACTTCCCGGAAACAATGACACCATGGGGAAGTTATTTAAATGATAATTATGGTTGGGATCGATCAAAATACGAAGATGGCGTTTCAGAAAATAAATATATTAGATACTATTGGCAAAGTGGAATAGAGCTTTGCAAGATGCTGTTTGATTATTACGAATTCACTAATGACAAAGTTTTATTTGAAAATAAATTTATTCCATTTATTAAAGAAATAGTTACTTTTTATTCCCAACATTATAAAAAGGATGCAACGGGAAAATTATCTATTCAACCAGCGCAATCATTAGAAACTTATTTTGAAGGTATGGTTAATCCGGCACCTGAAATTGATGGCTTAAATACGGTCCTATTAAAAATAGAGGAATACAAAACTGTTATTAAAGACCCCTTGTTCCAACAAAACTGCAATCAATTATTGACCAAACTACCTGTTTTACCAAGAGAAAAAGCAAATGATGGAACATGGGTATTATCATCAGGATTGAACTTAGGTATAAGAATGAATATTGAGGATCCTCAATTATATGCAGTTTTCCCTTACCGAATTTATGGCATTGGAAAACCTAATTTGGAATTGGCCATCAATACCTTTAATAAGCGATACGACCTTGCATTTAATGGTTGGCAACAAGATGCAGTTAATGCAGCTTTATTAGGATTAACGGAGGAAGCAAAAAAAATGGTGAGTACTAACTTTAGCAATAAACACAATGGTAGTCGCTTTCCTGCATTTTGGGGACCCAATTATGACTGGGTGCCTGATCAAGACCATGGAAATATAACCATGCGCGCGTTACAAGCAATGTTAGTCCAAAGTGAAAAAGGACAAACTTATATGCTTCCTGCTTGGCCTAAAAATTGGGAAGTACAATTTAAAGTGAACGTATCAGGCAATGAGCAAATTAGCGGTAATTATAGCCCACAAAAAGGATTAGTACTTGAAAAATTTAATAAAAATATTCCCATGAAAATCATGGAGGCTAAGTAGTTATTGAATTAATTCTTTTTAAAATAAATAGGCAATGGTGGTGCATCTTTCCTATTTTCAATTACGGGATCAGCATCTATTGGAATACCCGCGTATTTATTTCTAATTACTTTTAATCCATATATCGGAGCATGCCAAAAATTGATGAGCGTACCTTCACAGCCTCTGTCTGGCATTAGTTCTACGTGTTTTTGTAAATACTTATTAAAAATAGAAAGTGCATCATTGCAAATTAAACTAGCGGTTAGTTGTTGCGACGGGGAGAATTTTCCAACACTATCTTGTTTTATATTTTGAATTTGTATTCCTTTCTCAAAGGCATCAAGGTATAACTTTGATGCTTCAGATCTATTTAATAAAAAACTTAAGTAATTACTACCCGAAATACTGCCAACATTATACAATGCTTTTTTTAAATTAATATTCACCTGACTATATAAGCCCTGTACGTTTTTTAAAGCCTTACTGCTAATCCATGTATAGGGGCCACCTTCGCGCCATGCGCCTACCCAACAAAAACCAATATTGGGTAAGTCATTGGTAGCTATCCAATCAATTTTCTCTAACAGCTGCATCGCTTGCGCATAAGCTGCAACATTATTAATTTGTAGCTTTTCGGCATACTGCTTATAAAAATCTAATTGCGGGATGGGGCCATATAATGTATTTAAAGCTGCATATCTAGTAGAGGTTCTGTTTTCGGCAGTTCTCCAATGATTAAATAAAATCGCATTTTGCTGTTGCGCGCCATTTGATTCTTTTAGGTACTTCATTAAATCATATATGCCTTCATTTGCATTTTGCTGTGTAAACATAAGCCCGTCAAATTCAATCCAAGAATAAATTGTAGTTGGTGCAATTTGTGATTTAATTGGTATTAAGTTAGGCAAATAGTTCGCAACTCTTTTACTGCCATGACCAGGCATAATAGCAATCGTATTGTTAGGTAGATATTTTTTTGCGATATGAAAAGCAACTTTCGTGTAATCGCTAATAACACAATAAATTCCTAAATTCAATTTAATTGAACGTGAACTGATTTCATGATCTTTTTCAAGTAATTTAAGTGCTGTTATATTTCGTCCTAATTGAAAAAATAAAACATCTAAATCGGGTTGACTATTTTTAATTACGTTTGTCACCATTGTATCTTGAAGTATACTTTCACCAAATTGCGTAACCGCTATTTTATTTACTTGTTCTCTCGTTGTTGCATTACCCCAACCACCCATTTCTTCCGTGATTAATTCGAGTTCATCTATACTCGGATAATTATTAATTACCGACTTGACAGTGCGTGTAATTAGCTGAATATCTCCTTTTGACCTTGGCTCAATAGATACTTGAACACGGAGGCCAATAGCCTGAGCATACTCAATTAAAGAGCGCATCCAAGCAACTGCCATTTTGCTTTTTACAGGTGTATTAGAATAATTATTTTCAATTTCCGGGATACTAAAAATTTTATCATTAAATCGAATATGATTGGTGAAAATTTGCATATTCGGGATATCATGTTGTCGTCCATAAAAAAAATTACCAGCATAATCAACACTATCCTCAAAGTTTACTTCATGCCATAAATTAGGATAACTATGAATTGCAATTTTATTAAACCGCATTCGAACTAAATTATTTAGATACTCTTTTGCCTCATCTAAGGGGTAAGATGAAATATCCATTGGAAAATTAACATGCTGCCTTATACCTCTCCAACGTGTAAATGGAATAATTGATTGCTTGTCGTTTTTAAATAATCCTGTGTTAAATACATTAGGAACTACTACACCAGTGATATCGAATTGAAAGCCTAAATTTTCTAATATCGTATACAATGCATGCCCAATGGCAGACTCATCCTCCCCTACACAAATTATATTTACCAAATTGCCATTAGAGTTTATTGTATAACCAAAATGACCGTTTTGATTATCGCCCTTTTTAATTAATTTAATATTAAAAATACTCTGTTTAATACGACTATTGTAAATAGCGACTTTTAGGTATTTTGAAAATTCAGTTTTAGCAAAATTCAACTTTATTGAATCTACTTTTTCACCATGAGTATACGTGACAACTAGTTTAGCATTAAGTGAAGTAATCAAAAAAATAAAAAAAAGGCTAGATAGAATTTTTTTTTGCATATTTAAATTTAAGATTATAAAAAAACCAATTATTCAAAAAGATGTATATAGGAATTACTATTCATCGAAAAAAAATCTCTCGATGTCTTAAATATATAGAATTTTACGGTGTAAGTGTTCCTGAAAATTAGATGATTTATTGGGGAATCCACGCATTATGAGCCCCTATCGACGGTATACATTGACCCCGTATCACCAGTATACAATGACCCATCTTCGCCATGTGTAAATAAGCCCTAAAAGTATTCAATTTCAAATAGTTACACGAATCTTAGAAATACTAATCTGACATTTTTTAATGGGGGGTCAAGCATTAATGGGATATGGGGTACTATAACCGTGGATTTTCCAACCAAGAATGTTAACTGTTATTTTGGCCTAATCAATAGGCTATCAACGAATTACAAGCAGAATAAAAAAGGGATAAACCAAGTTGAACCTGATTTATCCCTTCTGTAGCGAGATCGGGAGTTGAACCCGAGACCTTCGGGTTATGAATCCGACGCTCTAACCACCTGAGCTACCTCGCCATGGATGATTTTGGGTGGCAAAAGTAAGCAATGTATTTTTCATAAAAAAATTAAGGGCTATTTACAGCAATTTCATCAACAAAGATGGGTAGGCCGCTCCAGCAAGCCGTTTGATTTCATCTGTACAACCAGTACAACCATACTGGGTCAAGGCTTTGTTGAGCAATGGGATGGCTTCCGCCTCCTTGAATGCATTGATTTGGGGACCTGTCCATTGTTGCTTTTTCAGCAAGTAGGGCAAGACAAAGTCAAAGCCGATTTTCAAGGATTTTCCTGATGCCGTTTTGGTTTGCCAAAGATCCAGCCCAAGCTGTTGAAACCGGGTAGCCAAGCTAGAGTAGGCATTCAAAATAAATACGGAGTAATGCAGGGACGTGGTTCTTTTCATTTCCAAAGGGAATGAACCCTGGGCATCCATTTCCTTATCAAGGCGGCTCATTACCCTAGCGTAGATAGTTTTGACAAGATTCGTATCCCTCATAAATCCTGCATATGCCAGGAGTTGGGCGTCATACCAAACACCATGGTTGTTGGGAGCATTCATTTCTTCTTTACCTATTTTGCTATTTCCCAACCACTGGATGAAATCCTTTACCCATCCTTCCATGCCCACCTGATCCTTGCTTGTCCAATTTTTTGATGCTTGGAGCAATTGAATGCCATCCATGATGTGCATGAAATGACGGGTATCAATCACCCCTTCTGCGCGACCATCGGTAACACCCTTGACAGACTGTGCGTATGTAAGGTTGGGGTTCATCCTGGTTGCAGTATCGAGAAACCATACCCTGATCAGCTTGGTGGCATGATCTGCATATGCTTCATTTCCTGTAAAATAATAAGCCAAAGACAAATGATAAATACTGGCACTCAGGCCAGGCAAAACAACCTTGTCTGTAAAATTTTTTACTTCAGGATTGATTTCGCCATCCTTCCGAACATAGGGAATACCATTGGCAGTATTGGGATTGGGCCACCAATAAGGGGCTATGCTCATGTAATCATGCTTATCGCCACTTGGTGGGAGATCTGTTTTGCTCATTACGGTTACAGGCTTGAACCGCAGTGCTTTTTCAGCATTATTCTTCAGTTGATCAAAGGCTATTGCATATTCCTTATCGTTGTTTTGAATCCTGGCTTTGCTTTTGGTAAGATGATTGAAGTCGATAGTAACCAGATCGGTAAATGATATTTTTTCTTGAGCAACAAGAGAAACTGACACAAGTATGAATGCCCCAAAAAAGATCGAAATTTTTCTCATCACTTTTTTTTCTCTTTGTTTTTCGTTTTGTTTGCATGACGGCCACTGCCATCGCCATTATCAAGGAATCCGCCAGCGGGATTCAATTTATCCAAAACCGCCTGGAGCTTCTGTTTCTCAGCAGTCGTTTTATCATCCAAGACTACCAATTTCTCCTCAAAAGGTGCCTTGCGCATGTCATAAAGATCACCTGATCGCATCAATTTCCAGTTGGCAGAACGTACATACCAGTCTTTACCCAGTCCAGTAAATATCCACTCCCTGGCAGTTCCTTTTCCGCCTTTCAGCTGGTATGCAAAACTCACCCCATCCAGTACATTGTTTGTTGGAAGTGGGGCCCCGGCAAGTTCAGCAAAAGTGGGAATAAAATCAGCAGCATCAATCAGGCTGCTGGAAACACCAGGCTTCTTGATCATGGCTGGCCAGTTTACAATCATGGGAACAAGGCTTCCACACTCTTGCATGGTTCCCTTTTTGCCACTGAGCTTTTGTCCTTGTACCCGGCCAATTTGAGCGGCCTCTCCTGCAGTACCATTATCACCAAAAAATACGATGAGCGTGTTCTCCCTTAATTTC
>Ga0209617_10000277_pt1 | contig 21993 bp, 20 predicted proteins | sample LakEriepJuly2011_2_FD_187459 | JGI IMG/M metagenome (GOLD analysis project Ga0209617, IMG submission 187459) | Freshwater microbial communities from dead zone in Lake Erie, Canada - CCB epilimnion July 2011 (SPAdes) (version 2) | ecosystem: Environmental > Aquatic > Freshwater > Lentic >...
TTAAATAATGCCTGTAACTCAGGCTTTAATTTTGCCTTCACACGTGGAATCACAATCTCAACGATATCTTTTTTGATTTTTGCCAACATATCAGCTTCCGCAGCAAAGTCGTCATGCTGTGTCGAAACAACAATAGTGTCAATTCTTTGTGGCACGTGGTTATCACTATATTCAATGGTTACCTGCGATTTCGCATCTGGACGAAGGTAACCTATTAAAGATGACTCATTATTGCGAATCGATGACAACTCTTGTAAAATCTTATGTGCCAAATCTAATGCCAATGGCATGTAGTTGTCCGTTTCTTTCGTTGCAAAGCCAAACATCATTCCTTGATCTCCCGCTCCTTGGTCCTCTGGATTAGCACGATCAACTCCCTGATTGATATCAGCAGATTGCTCGTGAATGGCCGAAAGAATACCGCAAGAATTAGCTTCAAACATATATTCCGACTTAGTATACCCTATTTTTCGAATGACTTCTCGAGTAATGGCTTGTACATCTAAGTAGGTTGTGGTATTTACCTCGCCCGCTAAAACTACCTGACCTGTAGTCACAAGTGTTTCACATGCAACTTTGGAAGTAGGGTCAAAAGCCATAAAATGGTCAATTAACGCATCAGAAATTTGGTCTGCAACTTTATCAGGATGTCCTTCGGATACTGACTCTGAGGTAAATAAATAAGCCATTCGTGAATTAGTTTATAAATTAAGTTTTAAGAATATGCAAATTTAATATTAATATCAGAGAGCCACAAATTGAATTTAGGATATGGTCATGGCAATTTATTTCCTTTGAAAAATAATTTGATCGCAGCAGATACAAACGGGAAGGTTGGAACCGTGAACATTAATGATAAATCTTCACGTAAACTTGTTTTTTCCTCCAAAAACCGCAATATTTTCTGAGGGGAATTTTTAAAGAAAAGTGCTTCAAATACTTTTGATCCAGCAATTTTTTGATCAATAAATACTTGTAAAAAAACTTTGTCCATCCATTTTTTAAACCTGAGTTCTTTTAAGACAAAAGCTTTGTGATTTTTTGTCTCCAGGTTGGCGACTAATTCTTTTAATGTATGCTGAGTTCTCAAAAAGCTATATCCAGTCGTCGATTTAACAAATCCACCGGAGGTTCCAATTTTAATTAATTTAGCATGTAAGTTTTGTGCGTTTTCTTCTATGGGTCGCATGGGGATAACTCCATATTCTTCTTCTAAAAGGTCATAATCATCTTCGCCGAAACCATAGTAGGCCAACAAATAGGCTTTCAATTTATCTCGATAGTAGTTTTTATTGCGTATTTCACCTGAGAAGAAAGTATACTCAAATAAGGCTTTTTTGGGACTTGTCGGTAACACATACATGAATTCACATTCTAAATCGAACGCTACCCTAAAATCAAATAGATCAGCCGAATCTTGTTTGAATACAGGAAAATGACTTTCGATGGTCCAACCTAAAAAATGCTGTTTGATGTGTTTGGGATTTTCAAAATCACATGCAAAGGGACTGATGCTATCAAAAACTTTTTGTGATGCATGAAAATCTCCTCGGTCCGTACTCACGCACACATCTACTCCTTTATAAAAAAATGAGTGAATCTTCGCGTCCAAAAACTGAATGTTTGGCTTTGTCGCTAGTTGTTTATTGACGTAAGCATACCAATCGCCGCTATTAATTTTTCTGTACTGAAACGGGTTGATATTCAGTAGCTTAGACTGGTTACTTTGGCTATGAAACCATAAGGAATCCCAGCTTTTTTCCGCAATTTTATCGAATTCCTCTTCACAATCAGACCAATAACACCAGGTCTTATCGTTTTTATTTTTGGGGAATTGGTCAATGATTAAAATGGGTAAATCGCCTAAAGAACTTTTTGAAAGGTAATAAGCTAAGGATAAACCGGCCATTCCACCGCCTGCAATTATAAACGCAAACTGGGATTGCACTGGCTTATTCATGAATTAGATGTGTTTTTCAGCGTGATAAGAAGAACGCACTAAAGCCCCTGATTCCACATAGTTTAATCCCCTTTTCAATCCTTCTTCCTTGTACATCAGGAAAGTCTCGGGATGAATCCATTCAATCACTTCATGATGCATTTTGGTCGGTTGCAAATATTGACCCAACGTTAACACATCCAAACCATGGGCTATTAAATCGTCCATCGTCTGAAAAACTTCTTCCTTTGTTTCTCCCAATCCAAGCATAAGTCCAGATTTGGTTCTTTTTCCAAACTCTTTTGTTCGCTTCGTTTGTTCTAAACTTCGCTCATACTTGGCTTGTGGCCGAACGAATTTGTATAATCTCGCTACGGTTTCCATATTATGCGACACTACTTCTTGGCCCCCCTCGATCATTCGAATTAACGCATCCCAATTGCCCTTTGTGTCCGGAATAAGTGTTTCAATCGTCGTCAGTGGAGTCGTTTCTTTTACCGCTCGGACCGTTTGATACCAAATTTCAGCACCACGATCCTTCAATTCATCTCGATTAACCGACGTAATTACCGCATGCTTTACCTTCATTAATTGAATTGCTTCAGCAACTCTGCGGGGCTCATCTTCGTCATATTCGTTAGGTCTGCCGGTCGCCACAGCACAAAATGTACATGACCGAGTACAAACATTTCCCAAAATCATGAAGGTGGCCGTTCCTTCTCCCCAACACTCGCCCATGTTTGGGCAATTCCCTGATTGACAAATAGTATGTAATTTATACTCATCAACTATTTTCCGAACATTTGTATATTTTTCACCAATAGGCAATTTAACCCGCAGCCAATCTGGCTTTCTTGAGGAAGGGGCTGAATTCACTTGGGGTAACTCGATCATATTGTATTTTTATTTACTCTTTCCAAAGAAAAAGGTTAGATATCCAGTGGTATAAACCGATCGCTGTGGCGTTTGGTTTAACATTTCAATAGGCTTGGAAAAATAATCCACAATAAATCCCATTTCCAAAGCTAAATAATTCTGTTTAAATGTATCTAATTCTACGTTGAAAGCTGTTTTTAGATGCCAGCCCGGAACATAAATAGATTCGCCGGCACCCTTGAAAAAACTACTTTCACCTAAAATAACGGTTCGCTGATAGGTGTTATCGTAGGTTTGTGACATGGGGATCGATAGTATCGATGATTTACCTGTGCCTGGATTGGATAAGGAAATGTCGACATGATAAGGCATTTGCATACCTATATTGGGTCCAGTAGCTATTAAGCCCTTTAAAGCGGCTCCCCCTTCAGATGGTTTTTTAAACAAGGTCCATTGGCGGCCATACTCCGGTCTAATAACGACTAACTGATTTAATTTACCTTCTGTATAGCCTCTTCCATTGTATGAATAGGGCGAATCAAACTCTCTGTAATCCTTTATGATGGATAAATCAAGTCCAAAAAGGGATTGACTTTTAGGGTTATTAATCCATACTTTTCTAGCCGTAATTCCTCCAAATATTCCAGAACTTGTCGATGTGCTAATGCCAAGCGCTAAGGTTCCCGTAGGATTGATATTTTTTAGATTAGCAACATTATTTTTGGAAATCACTTTTGATCGATTGGAAGAGCTTGGCGCCTGAATAATGGTTTCTTTAGGTGCTGATTTTCTTTGGGCCCAAACAACGGTTGAGGACCAATAAAAAATAAAAAGAAATCCAATTAATTTTTTCATTCGCTCAAATAGGGTTTTAATTCGTCTACCGATATATCCCAATGGGTTGCAGAATAGGTGCAGGCTCCTTTGTCGATGACCAAAGCCTGAGGCGATTGATGTTGTATCCCAAATTTTTCAGCAATTTCTAAGGAAATAGGTCGATATGCAATCAAATCCAAATAAAAAGCTGCGTTTTCAGTATCTCCCCAAGCTCGCTCAAATCGACTTAAAGCAGTCGACGAAATGGAGCAACGCGTGCTATGTTTGAAAATCACCACAGGTTGATTTTGTGAAATTTCAACTATTTCATCCAATTGATGTAGGTCTGTTAACGGGTTCCAATGCATAAGGATGATGTAGGTATTCGTCTAATTTTGTAAATTTATTGTTTCAACATCAAATTTAAGAAAAATTGAGGGTTTGGCTGTATATTTTTGCCTTGTTTTTATATAAGCAGATTTTAGGAATCATTTCTGTGTTCCATGGCAAGGCTAAGAAATGGAATTATGGCCAAAAACATGTTTGGGAAGGGCTGGAATCTGCTTTAAAAAAAAATAGCAAGCCCGTTGCTTGGTTTCATACGGCATCCATGGGTGAATTTGAACAGGGGAAACCCATCATCGACGCTTTTTCTAATGAATATCCTAACTACTTTATATTAGTTACCTTTTTTTCTCCTTCAGGATATGAGGTTCGAAAAAATGCACCAGGCATTGATTATGTGAGTTATTTGCCTTTTGATGGTGCGTCCACTAGCCAAAGATTTTTGGACCTTGTCAATCCGTCCATGGTATTTTTTGTGAAATATGAATTTTGGTATTTCTATTTACATGAACTTAAAAAGAGAAACATTAAAACGATTTTAGTTTCAGCCATTTTTAGAAAAGATCAATTGTTTTTTAAATGGTACGGTGGATTCTTTAGAAACATATTAACGTCTTTTGACCAGCTTTTTGTTCAAGATGAATCGTCTAAAGGCATGTTGAATCGGATTGGTATTCAACACGTTACATTGGGTGGTGATACGCGATTTGATCGAGTATTATCCAATCTTCGTTCGGCTCAAACGTGGTCTTTATGCTCAGAGTTTGTTGGCCAGAATGAATTTGTGGTCCTAGGTTCCGTGTGGGACGCTGATATGGATTGCCTAATTCCATTGATTAACTCGGGTAAATTTCCATTTAAATGGGTGGTGGTGCCACATGAAATTGATGAATCAACGTTAAAATCATGGGAGTCAAAGATTGAAATTCCTGTAGGCTATTCTAAAGGCGCACCTTTGAATGCGAATGCACAGGTATTATTTGTGAATGAGGTAGGGCGCTTATCTTCTTTGTATCGAGGGGCTTTGTTCGCCTATATTGGCGGTGCTTTTGGCGCTGGATTACATAATACGTTGGAAGCTGCCGTTTTTGGGCCAACCGTCTTTTTTGGAAATAAGAATTTTGAAAAATTCCATGAAGCACTTGAATTGGTGAATGTAGGATTAGCTTTTCCTGTGGCAAATAGCCAAGAATTAGAAGAAAAAATGCTTGAAATTTATCATTCTGAAGATTTATTAGTCCAAAAACAAGTACAATCTCGCCAATTTGTCGCCGCCCATGCAGGTGCCACAGCATGTATCATGAACTATGTACGAAAAAATTTAGGCCAAAAATATGCTGAATAAAGGTCTCATCATGCGTTCAACAGGCTCTTGGTATGAAGTTCGTGCCGAATCGGGAAAGGTATATCGAGCCAGATTAAAAGGGAAGTTTAAGTTGAATGGCCCTAAAACCTCTAACCCAATTACCGTGGGAGACAAGGTACTTTTCTCGATGGAGGATGAGGCCAACCAAACGGTGGTCATTGAAGAAATTTCGCCGAGGCAAAATTATATTATTCGAAAATCTGTTCATAAGACTAGCCATGGCCAATTATTAGCGGCGAATGTAGATCAAGCTATTTTCATATTTACCTATAAATTTCCCAAAACATCCTTGGGATTTTTAGATCGTTTTTTAGTGACCGCTGAAGCATTTCGAATTCCAGTCACAATCGTTTTCAATAAAATGGACTTAATAAACGAGGAAGAAAAAGATCAAGTTTTTGAGTGGGCAGGTTTATATCAAGAATTAGGTTATGGGGTTTTATTCACCTCAATCCCATTGAATCAAGGCATTTCGGAATTTAAAGAAATGTTCGAAGGCAAGGTGTCTTTAATGGCTGGTCATTCAGGCGTTGGTAAATCAAGTCTTTTAAATATCGTCGCACCTACCTTACATATTAAAACCAAAGAAATTTCTGATTTTGCTCAAAAAGGGGTTCATACCACTACGTATTCGACTATGTGGGAACTAGGGCCGGATACCTATTTGATCGATAGCCCAGGAATTAATGAATTTGGGGTTATGGAAATAGAAAAAGAAGAATTGGCCCATTATTTTCCTGAGATGCGTGCGCTTTTGGGACAGTGTAAATTTAATAATTGTTTACATTTGCATGAACCACATTGCGTGGTCCAACAAGCTGTTAAGGATGGTGAAATTGCGTCAAGTAGATATTTAAGTTATTTTAGTATTTTTGAAAATGACGATAATCGTCGATAAACCTATGGAAAAAAAATATAATTGGGGGATAGATTTAGGAGGAACGAAAATTGAATGTGCTATTTTAGATCAACATGATCCGACCCAAGTTATTTTACGCGAACGTATTGATACAGAATCGATTAAGGGATATGATCATATCATTGCTCAAGTCGGTAGATTAATTGATTCAGTCAGTCAAAAAGTAGGATTTAGGCCTACGCGCTTAGGTTTTGCCACTCCAGGAGTTTTGGATCCTGCTTCTCAGACCATGAAAAATTGCAATACGACAAGCATGAACGGCAAACCTATGGCCGCCGATTTAGCCAAAGTGGTTGATTGTGAAGTTGTGTTGGCCAATGATGCCAATTGCTTTGCGTTAGCAGAAGCACTTTTAGGTGCGGTTCAAGATATAAACAAAGAGGCCCAAGTGGTATTTGGTGTTATTTTAGGCACTGGTGTTGGCGGTGGTTTAGTGGTGAACGGAAAGGTGATTAATGGGCTTCATGGAATTGGTGGCGAATGGGGGCATAATATTTTGGAAGAAGGGGGTGAGCCTTGTTATTGCGGAAAGGCTGGATGCGTAGAGAAAGTCATAGCTGGTCCATCCTTAGAATTGTTTTATGAAAGACAAACGGGTGAGAAAAAGAGATTAAAGGATATCGTTCAAGCCTATATAACGGGTTCCGATTCAAATGCGACAGTCACCATGGAGCGATTATTTGAATATTACGGCAAAGCGATTTCTACGATCATTAATGTCATTGATCCCGATGTGATTGTGATCGGTGGGGGAGTTGGAAACATCGATTTGTTGTATAGCGAAGGCTATGAGCGAATTAAAAAATACATTTTCAACTCAGGTGAAGTATTGACCCCCATCGTTAAACCGAAATTAGGGGATAGCGCTGGTGTTTTTGGAGCGGCGATGTTGTAATCGCAAAAGAAATTTGCGAACTAAAAATTATAAAGCATAGGGATAGTTTGGGAGGTATTTGCCCCCGTAAACCTAAAATAATACTTGCCCGAGCTGAGTGGCGGAAGAAATATTTCTTCATGTATTTGTTTTAAGTTTAGTGTATTTAAAATGATCCCTTGTGCATTAAAAATCTCAAGTTTTATTACCATTTCTTCAGGTAAATCTATGTTGATTTTTTCCCCTATTTTAACAGGATTAGGATAAATTCGGACCGCAAGTTCATGGATGGGTTCAACGCCTAATATCGGATTTAAAATGGTGGTGGCCTTTAAAAAATTCGGAATTCCGTATCCCAATAAATTATCTGGTTTAGACGCTTGATTGCCTGATTTTCGGATGGCGTCCATGATTTGCCAAGAACTATTTCGAGGATTAGCTTGGACCATACCAGCTGCAAATCCGGCCATGAGTGGTGCCGAAAATGAGGTTCCATTGGATGTGGCAATCGTCCCACTCGTTGTGCCAACCACAGTCCCTAGTCCCATAGAAGAAACATCAGGTTTTATTCTTTTATCGAAACTAGGTCCTAATGAGCTAAAGCTAGCTTTTAAACCAGATCTGTCTACGGCTCCAATAGCTAAAATTGAATCTGCATCCGCCGGTGCCGAAATGTATTTCCATGTATTTGTTCCTTCGTTTCCAGCGCTGATGGTGCAAATAATCCCTTTTTGTGATGCCCAGACAGCGGCTTTTGAAACCAAAGTCGTTCGTCCATTCATATCTGCATAGGTATGGTTATGTTTTAAGTTGTCAAATTCGGAATAGCCCAAAGATGAACTTAATACATCGGTTCCTAAGCTATCTGCCCATTCAGCGCCTCTGAGCCAATTTGCTTCTTCGACGATTAATTCTGAAGCATCTTCCTCGGTTTGCGCCATCGCAAAATTTGCTAAATAGGCTGTTCCAAACAATTTTCCGGGGGATTGACCGGCAATGGTGCTAAGGACATTCGTTCCATGGGAACCTCCTAAATAGACCGATTTTAAACTCGGGCTTGTAGTGAGCGTGCCAATCACTCTTTTTTCGCTAAAAATGGCTTGCAAGTAGGGGACTTGATCCGCATTTAAAAAGCCATTGTCCAACAAAGTAATTAGGGTATTTTCTCCATGAAAACCTTTTGCATGCATGATGTCGATTCCTAGTTGGGACACCTGTGTCAGCGAACTCCCATAATCTGGATCTGCATTTGATAATTTAGTTCCTGTAATCCCATTGCTTTTAATTTGATTGTTGGCACTCGAATCCGCCGGAAAATTCCAATAAAGACCTTTCACATTTTCCAGTTTTAACACTTTGGAAAGGTCGCTCGGTTTTTGTGAAATCAATGCTCCATTTATCCATTTCAAAGGAAAAATGACGGTTGCCCCTGTGGATTTCAATTGGTCTAAATAGCTTGGGTTAACCGGCAAATCTTGCGTTTGTAGGGCAATATTCATTTTTTTTCTACGTTCTACAGACTTGGAACTTAGAAACACTTCCGGTTTATTGATTGAAAAAGGGCTGTTATTTTTATCTTTAAACAGCACCACATATCGGTAGGTAGAATTTTGAGAGAAAGCTGAAGGGCCTCCAATAAAGGAAATAAATAACAGTAGGATTAACCTAAATGGAGGACGCATATTAAATAATTGATGCAAATTAAATAATTTAAACCAAAAGCACATAAATTTCATCAATTCAATAGAATATCTAGAAATTTTGTAAATTTGTGCCATTATTTTTTGAGATGAAATTAGCTATCAAGCGCTTCTTATTGGTTTATTTAGCGACCTACTTCTTCGTTGGGAATTTAGGTATTTCATTCACTCAATCGACTTGTCTTTTTACGGGCATTAAAAAGTATTCCCTGGACAAGGCAATTTCGTGTTGTTCAAAGAATACTAAACCCAATTTTAATCAGGCAAAGACGTCTACATTCAGCCGGGCCAAATGTTGTTCTTATGATCAATATGCATTAAAATTTAATTTTGATCAGACCGGTAATAAAATTCAAAAGCATGATTTAGCTGGTGCCGTTTTACCCACATCCTCTTTTTCTTTGTTGAAATTGATTGAACTAGGAACCTTTGAAAAATTAAACTTTTATTATTCAAATCATTCACCTCCTCCCTTAAGCACGCGTCTAGCGAGCCTGCAAGCATATCTAATTTGATTTATTGAGTCATTATTCACTCACATAAATTAAATAACGATGTACAAAAAAATAATTATTTATCTTTTATTACTAGCGCCCTTTGGATTATGGGGCCAAGAAATCACCGGGCGTGTGATGAGTTTGGATTCCGCTGGAAACATGGAAGACCTTATTGGCGCCTCTGTCGTTTATAAACCTACTCGCGCTGCTGTGCTTACAACTGCAGGTGGCATGTTTAAAATGTCAGCAGGTAAATTTCCCGGTTGGCTTGTTACTTCTTTCGTTGGATTTCAAACCGATTCTGTTTGGGTTGAAAAGTCCGCCTTTCAGCACATTCATTTGTGGGCAAAAACCAATGAACTATACGAAGTTCGGGTATTGGCTAATCCGGGCCAACAAGACAACATGTCTTTACTTCAAAGGGAGGTATTGACGATGAAGACTTTGGCAAAAGCCGCATGCTGCAATTTGTCTGAAAGTTTTGAGACGAATGCGAGTGTATCGGTCAACTTTACGGATGGGGTAACTGGGGCTAAGCAAATCCAATTATTGGGTTTGTCAGGAAATTATGTGCAGACCAACCTTGAAAATATGCCATCCATTCGAGGTTTGAAATCTACCTATGGCCTAAGTTATTTACCTGGAACTTGGATAAAATCCATTGATTTAAGTAAAGGGGTTAGTTCGGTGGCCAATGGCTATGAGTCCATGACGGGAGGAATCAATATTGAGTTAGCCAAACCTGATACTTCTGAGGCCTATTTTTTAAATACCTATGTGAATTCTCAGGGTCGCTATGAAATAAACCAACAAGCGGCACATAAATTTAATGATAGGCTTTCTATGGGTGTTTTTACCCATTTTTCTCAGCAAGCGGCTAGGACCGATGGGAATCAAGATGGCTTTATGGATCAGCCACTTTTTACGTTTGCCAATGTTTTAAATCGCTGGAAGTATGCGACAGATCAATGGATTGTTCAGTGGGGGGCCAGTTATTTGCTTGAAAACAGGGTGGCTGGGCAAATGAATTTTGAGGATTTATCTTCCAACCGCTATTTAGTGTATGGTTTTGGAAGCAAGACTTCTCGTTGGGAAGCTTTTTCTAAAATAGCCCGACTATTCCAATCGAAGCCTTGGAAGGGTCTTGGTTTAATTTTGAACGCAAACCAACATGATAACGATTCTTATTTTGCTTATAAAAATTACCGTGGTCGGGAGCAAAGCATGTATGGAAACTTGATTTATCAGTCCATCATCGGCAACACAAACCATGGCTGGAAAACTGGCGCAAGCTTTTTATATGATTCTTATCAAGAATCGTACATCGATTCAGCTTATGCGCGTACTGAAATGGTTCCCGGATTTTTTGGAGAATATGCCTTAACGGTTCCCAATGTATTGTTGTTAGTTGTGGGCCAAAGAGTCGATTTTCATAATCAATTAGGTACCCAATGGACACCTAGGATGCACCTTAAATGGGATGTTTCACCCGATTGGATTTTTAGATTGTCTGCAGGAAAAGGTTGGCGTCGCGTCAATCCGATTGCCGAAAATATGGGTTTTTTAGCTAATGGACGAAGAATCCAATTGATGGGTAATTTAAGTCCCCTCGAGAAATCTTGGAACTACGGTTTGTCATTGACTAAAAATTTGATGCTAGGCACAAGAAAAGCAAATTTTGTTTTTGACGCATATCGAACTGATTTTGAGCAACAATGGTTGGTCGATATGGATGTTTCTGGTCTGATTCGTATGTATTCAAGTCCGGGAGTGTCTTTTGCAAATAGCGTACAATTGGAATTTAATTATAGTCCATTTAAGCGTTTTGAGCTTAAAGCAGCCTACCGCTGGCAAGATGTGCAATCGGACTACATTAGTTTAAAAGGTAGATTAAATCGTTTAGCGAAACCCTTTGTCAATAAGGAACGAGTTTTATTGAATATGGGTTATGAGACTGCTTTGTCAAAATGGAAATTTGATTTAACTTGGCAGTGGAATGGAGAAAGGCGTATTCCCAATGCAACTGCCGGACATGCGCATGAGCCGAATTCACCCGCGAAAATGGCTCCGGCTTTTTCAACGATCTATGCACAGGTGACAAGGCAATTTAAAAAATGGGAGTGCTACGTTGGTGGAGAAAATCTAAGTAATTTTACACAAACAAATCCTTTGATGAATGCATCAGATCCATTTGGCCGTTATTTTGATGCAACGATGGTTTGGGGGCCTATTGTCGGCCGAATGATTTATTCAGGAATACGATTTAAAATAAAATAAACATAAAAATAAATTCAATATGAAAAAAATGATGTTAATGGCCACTTTGATGGCAGGAATGTTTGGAGCGATGGCTCAACAGCAAGAAGCAACGAAAGTTAAAAAAAAGGAAACTGCAGGGGACAAAAAAGAAGCTTATTTCTGTCCAATGAAGTGCGAAGGGACTAAAACTTATGCTAAAAAAGGCAAATGTCCTGAGTGCACCATGGAGTTGAAATTGGCTAAAAAGTAAAATGTCATGATGTTAGGTACCGGAGAATATGGTTTGCACCTTAATGGGGTAGGCGATATTTCTTCGGTATCAAAAATCAATAGAGCTTGCCAATTAGCTCTTCATGCTAAGGGCAATTCTCTTTCTGGCTTCATCCACTTCGGTGACACGCACCATCACCTTTTGTGATACTTTCACTACCTCATTGGGATCCTTGACAAACTTGTCGGCTAGTTGGCTTACGTGCACCAAGCCATCTTGATGCACCCCAATATCCACAAAAGCCCCAAAATTGGTAATGTTGGTCACAATCCCGGGCAAGGTCATGCCAATCCGTAAATCTTTGATATTATTTACTCCCACGGCAAATTCAAATGCCTCAAATTTTTCACGTGGGTCGAGTCCTGGTTTAGCCAATTCTGAAATGATATCGGTTAATGTGGGCATCCCCACATCTGACGTTACATATTGGCCTAATTGAATTTGCTTGCGCAGCGATTCATCTGCCAAAAGATCGGCGACTTTGCAATGTAGATCTTTGGCCATTTTTTCGACTATTTCATAGCGCTCAGGGTGAACGGCACTCGCATCTAAGGGGTTTTTCGCATGTCGGATACGCAAGAAAGCTGCCGCTTGCTCGAAGGCTTTTTCTCCTAACCTTGTCACTTTTTTAAGGTCAGAACGCTTGACAAAGGGACCATTTTTTGTCCGATAGTCAATAATATTTTGTGCCAATTGGGGGCCTAGGCCAGAGACATAAGATAAAATCTGTTTGGAGGCGGTGTTAAGTTCTACGCCAACTAGATTGACACATGATACCACCGTGTCGTCCAACGAAGCTTGTAATTTCTTTTGATCCACATCATGCTGATATTGGCCAACGCCGATCGATTTTGCGTCAATTTTGACTAACTCAGCGAGTGGATCCATGAGTCTACGACCGATAGAAACAGCGCCCCGAACGGTCACATCTTTATCTGGAAATTCATCTCTTGCGACCTCGGAGGCGGAATAGATGGAAGCGCCGCTTTCGTTCACCATAATAATATGGATGCCGTTCAAGTTTAAGTTGCGAACAAAAGATTCCGTTTCTCTTCCCGCTGTTCCATTCCCAATGGCAATGGCCTGAATTTGGTATTTTTTCACCCAATCTTTAATGGTTTCAGCCGCCTCGGAAGCTTGTCCAGGACCTGTGTGAGGGTAAACCGCTGTATTGGCCAATAAGCTTCCTTGCTCATCTAGGCACACGACTTTGCAACCTGTTCTAAATCCAGGATCAAGTGCCAAAACACGTTTTTGGCCTAAGGGAGCAGCTAAAAGTAATTGCCTGATATTTTCAGCAAATACACGTATCGCGTTCTCATCGGCTCGTTTTTTAGCTTCAGCTCGAACTTCCGTTTCCATGGCTGGCATCAATAAGCGCTTGTATCCATCTTGAATGGCCATTTCCACTTGCCTAGCGCAGGAATTATTGCCTGTGACGAATCTACGCTCTAGTTTGGTAAGGACTTCTTCATCGGGCCCCAACAAGCTCAGGTTTAAAAAACCTTCGTTTTCTCCTCTAAACAAAGCTAAAATCCGATGTGAAGGGGCTAGTGCGAGAGATTCAGACCAATCGAAATAGTCTTTGTATTTAATTCCCGCTTCTTGTTTTCCTTTGGCGATGCTCGACTTTACGGTCGTTTTACGGGTAAACAAATTCCTTGCCTCTTCTCTTGCTTCCGCTGTTTCCATCATTTCTTCAGCCAAAATATCTCGTGCTCCGGCAAGGGCTTCATCGACGTTTGCCACCTGATCCAGGTAATTAACCGCTAATTCTTCGGGGGAAACAAGACGTTGCTGGAACAGTTTATCAGCCAGTTCCTGCAAACCTTTTTCGCGGGCAGCCATCGCACGGGTTTTACGCTTGGGTTTGTAGGGTAAATAGATATCTTCTAGTTTGGCTAATGTTTCAGCCGCTCGTACCGCTTTCTCTAATTCCGGAGTCAGTTTTTCTAGCTCTAGCAAAGATTTTAAAATAGCATCTCGTCGTTTTTCCAATTCCACAAATTGGTCCCTCAAATCCCGAATAGCAGCTACCTGAACTTCATCCAAACTTCCGGTCATTTCTTTGCGATAGCGAGAGATAAAAGGTATTGTGGCCCCTTCGTCCAGTAAAGCGATGGTTTTTCGTACTTGGTTTTCGCTGATTTGAAGCGCAGTGGATATTTTGGAAAATAGGTTGGACATGTTTTTTGGCTAATGCAATAGGTACGACATTTGAGTTCAAAGCTGTTCATCACTCGCGTATTTTAGCGAAGAGATATGTTTTTGAAGGCTTTGGCTTTCTATTCGTTCGTAGGGAAATCGCTATGAAAATAACCCGCAAACTTCCATATTTCTTGGATTTCAGCTCCTAAGATGGGATACGGATCGTATATGGGATTTGTTGATTTTAAAATCAGAATGCTTTTGGCCTCTAGGTGATTGATGATTTTTTTCAAAACCACTCCTTCTTCTCTGGTGACTACGATGCAAATCGTATCATCTTTGATGGATTTCCAATCTTCCACATATTCGGCGAATACGAGGGAGTTAGGCTTTAAGGGTAACATAGATTCCCCTTTGATCGGGAAAACGCGGTATTTTTTATCTCGGGGTAGGAAAGGAACTTGGAAGGTTGGTAGTTCTTGAATGAATTCTAAATCATCATACGAAGCGGTATAACCGGCCAAAGCCTTAATAGGCACCATCTCGATATTCTCTTCATTGTTTGAATCTACCGTAGTGGCTAAAATTCGTAGCTTAGGCTTATTCGATAATCCGGGTATTCTTTGGGCTAAATCTTCTTTGAGTAATTCGTCCACCTCAACATTGAAAAACTGAGCTAATAGGATCAAATCGCTGTATTTAGGCTCGGCTCTTCCGGACTCATATGAGCCTAGGGTTGGCTTCTTAATATTCAGTAATTCAGCTAGTTTTTCTTGAGAAGTTTTCTCCGACATTTTGCTGCGTAAAAAACGTAAATTCTGACTAAAAAAAGTACTCATAAGATTTGCTTATTAAACTAAAATGGATAAAATTCGTAGCTGAATTCTATTGATAATCTTTTCGAAGTTACGAAAGGTATTCAAAATACCCAAATATCTACCAATTTTATGCAGGAACGCGCCATTGTGCACATGGATTTGGACAGTTTTTTTGTTTCGGTGGAGCGTCTCCGTGATACTAGGCTTGTGGGAAAACCGGTCATTGTGGGTGGGATGTCTGACCGTGGAGTGGTGGCGGCATGCAGTTATGAGACGCGGGCTTTTGGGGTACGTTCGGCTATGCCCATGAAGATGGCCTTGAAATTATGCCCGGATGCGATTGTCTTGCGGGGGGATTTTGATGCGTATACCCAACATTCAGAGGCGGTGACCTCGCTAATTATGGGGAGAGCTCCTTTGGTCGAAAAGGCTTCTATTGACGAATTTTACCTTGATATGACCGGTATGGAGCGGTTTTTTGGTTCTTATGCTTTTGCTCAAGACCTTCGAGATCGGATAAAAAAGGAGATTGGTTTGCAGATGTCTTTTGGGCTATCGGTCAATAAGACCGTGTCAAAAGTGGCCACCAATCACGTTAAACCGGCGGGGGAATTTCAGGTATTATCGGGCCAGGAAAAATCATTTTTAGCCCCTATGCCGGTGGGGAAGATTCCGATGATCGGTGCGGTTACTTCTCAAACCCTACGTAATATGGGCATTGTTCAGGTGGGTACTTTGAGTCAAATGCCTTTGAAAATATTGGAAAAGACTTTTGGGAAATCGGGGACTGTTCTTTGGGAGCGGGCTAATGGGATTGATTTGAGGCCTGTAGTTCCTTATTCTGAGCAGAAGTCTTTGTCGAAGGAAATCACGTTTGAACAAGATAGTACGGATGTAGTTTTGTTGCGCCGTATTTTGGGTTCGTTGACGGAGCAATTAGCGTATGATTTACGCAAGCTTGGGCAATGTACGGCTTGTGTGACGGTGAAGGTACGGTACTCGAATTTCGACACGCATACTCGACAAATCAGTATTCCTGCTTCGGCCAGTGATCACCGACTGATTCCTGCGGTTCAGGAGCTTTTTGAAAAATTGTATGATCGACGTTTATTGATCCGACTCATAGGCGTTCGCTTTTCAAAACTATGGCAAGGGCAGGAGCAGTTGCAGATTTTTGATGAGGGTGCTCGGCTGGTGCCTTTGTATGGGGCGATGGATAAATTAAGAAATCGCTATGGAGATTTTTCTATTTTAAGGGCTAGTGGATTCATGGGGAGCGGAGAGCGCAGAAATCGATTACCTGCTAAAACGGACGAATAAACATGTATTTAAATTGCCATTCCTATTATAGCTTGCGTTATGGAACGCTTTCGCCGGAGCAATTGGTGGAAGCGGCTGTGAAGCATGGAATAAAAACGCTGGCGTTGACGGACATTCACCGAGCCTCCGGGGTGTTCGATTTTGTTCAGGCTTGCCAAGATGCTGGAATCAAACCTGTGTTGGGGATGGAATTCAGAAACAATCATACGTTGATGTATATATGTCTCGCTCGGAATGCCCAAGGCATGGCGCAGATTAATGCTTTTGCCTCTACATATTTGTTGGCTAAAGAACCTTGGCCTGAGCGTCCGCCGGAATGGGCGGAAGTGTGGACTATTTTCCCTTGGGTTCGTAAAAAAAAACTCAAAAATTTAGGTGAGTATGAGCGTTGGGGGGTACGGGCGAGTGATCGCAACCGTTTGTGGAAGGAAAAGGATTGGGATAAGACGGTTTGGTGTCAGCCCTTTACGTTTTTGGACAAGCGGGGTTTTTCGATGCATCGTTTGCTGCGTGCAATCGATGAAAATACGCTACTGAGTAAACTTTCTGTGGACGCACAAGCTCAGGAAGATGAGCGTATGTACTCGCAGGATGAGTTGGCAGACTACTGCCAAGATTATCCATTTTTGCTGGAGGAGTCGGAACGAATTTTAGCGGATTGCTCCTTTGAATTTGATTTTAAACGGCCTAAAAATCGGGTGCTATTTGGGTCGAGTTCGGAGGATGATTTGGCTCTTTTGACCAAGCTTGCTTATGAGGGATTGCGGTATCGGTATCCGCGTTTGGACCGAGAGGCTAAGGCGAGGGTCGAGAAGGAATTAAAGGTCATTAATGAGCTTGGTTTCAATGCTTATTTTTTAATTACCTGGGACATTATTCGCTATGCGCGTTCTCGGGGGTATTTTCATGTGGGCCGGGGTTCGGGGGCTAATTCAATTGTGGCTTATTGTCTGGGGATTACGGATGTAGATCCGGTGGATTTGGATTTGTATTTTGAGCGATTTATTAATCCACATCGGACTAGTCCGCCTGATTTTGACATTGATTTTTCGTGGGATGAGCGGGATGATATTATTGATTATATTTTTAAGCGCTATGGGGCTAAATATGTTTGCTTGTTGGCAACCTATGTGACTTTTCGGGATAAATCGATTTACCGGGAATTGGCGAAGGTTTTTGGTTTACCCAAAGCGGAGGTGGATGCTTGGCTTGATCCGGCGGCTGCGATGCGCGAGGTGGGCTCGGAAGTTCAGCGTTTGATTGTTAAGTATGGAAGTTTGTTGCTTGATTTTCCTAATTATTTGAGCATTCATGCGGGCGGAATTTTGATTTCGGAGCATCCCTTGGCTCATTATACTGCCTTAGAGCCTATGCCCAAAGGCTTTCCTATTTGCCAATTTGATATGCATGTGGCGGAGGAGATTGGTTTTGCGAAGTTTGATATATTGTCTCAAAGAGGCTTAGGGCACATTAAAGAATCGGTGGATATCATTCGGGCTAATCGAGGCCAAGATGTGGACATTCACCGCGTGCAGGATTTCATGCGCGATGAACAAGTCAGGAGGCAGTTGATGCGCCACGAAACCATGGGTTGTTTTTACATTGAGTCGCCTGCGATGCGCCAACTTCTGAAAAAATTAAGGTGTCAGGATTATTTGACGTTGGTGGCGGCCTCGTCGATTATTCGTCCGGGGGTGGCTTCCTCAGGGATGATGAAGGCTTATATCGAGCGTTTTCATGCGCCCGATTCTTACGAACCAGTCCATCCTTTGATGGGTGAATTAATGAAAGAAACGTATGGGGTGATGGTATACCAAGAGGATGTGATTAAGGTGGCGCATTATTTTGCGGGTTTAAGTTTGGCGGAGGCGGATGTGCTGAGGCGAGGGATGTCGGGCAAGTACCGTTCTCGGGCTGAATTCGATCGAATACGGGAGGCTTTTTTTGTGAATTGTGCGGACAAAGGGTATGAGTTGGCCGTCGCCAGCGAAGTGTGGAGGCAGATGGAAAGCTTTTCGGGATATAGTTTTTCCAAGGCACATTCGGCTTCATTTGCGGTGGAGAGTTACCAAAGTCTATATCTGAAGACTTATTATCCCTTGGAATTTATGGTGGCGGTGATCAATAATTTTGGAGGATTTTACCGGACCGAATTTTATGTACATGAGGCTAGGCGATGTGGCGCGCAGGTGGAGGCACCCGAGATTAATGAGAGTGGGTATTTGACCAGTATTCGGGGTTCTGTGATTAGCTTAGGTTGGGTACATGTCAAAGGCCTAGAGAAGCGTGTCATTCAGGATTTAATTACCTCTAGGGGCCAATTAGGGCCATTTCGTTCTTGGGATGATTTTGTTCACCGAGTTTCATTAGGTTTGGAGCAGGCGATTTTATTGATCCGAGTGGGGGCTTTTAGGAATTTGGGTGTCGGCAAGAAACCTTTGCTATGGGAAGCCCATGCACGTTTTCAGGGAAAGGTGTCTCAGGTGGTTTCGATGGAGATGTTTGCGGATGATTCTTCTGATTTAGGGATATTGCCGGAGTTGGTGCACGATGAGATCGAGGATGCATTTGATCAGTGGGAGATTTTGGGATTTCCGCTCTGTTCTCCCTTTGACTTGGTGGACGAACTCCCTGAAACATTATTGAATGCTGATTTATGTTATGAACGTGGGGATATATTGGGGTATTTAGTGACGCTTAAGCCGACTCGCACGAAGGCGGGGGAGCGTATGTATTTTGGTTATTTTGTGGATGTTCGGGGCGAGTTTTTTGACACCTTACATTTTCCTTCTGACTTAAAACAGTATTCTTTCCGTGGAGGCGGAGTTTATTGGATGAAAGGTGTGGTTATGGAAGAGTTTGAGCACCGTAGTTTACGGGTGCAGGCTTTGAGGAAATTAGGCTGGCGAGTAGATCCGAGGAGAGCTGATTAGCGGGTTGAGAGCAAATGAAAAAAAATGATAGATTAGGTCTAATGGTATTTATTGTGGAAACAATTTCGATTATATTTGCGTTTAAGACTCAAACAAAAATAAAGATGAAAACTATTTTGTCAAATATATTATTTGTGCTGGTATTCATAAGCTTTCAGGCTTGTGGACAAAAAAAAATGGAAACGAATAAAATGGAAAATTTGCCTAAAACAGAAGCTGATTGGAAAGCTAAATTAAGTGAAGAAGAGTATTATATTTTACGTCAAAAAGGCACCGAAAGTCCTTATACAGGTAAGTTTTTAATGCATAATGAAAAAGGGGTGTACACATGCAAAGGCTGTGGCGCTCCACTTTTTAGCTCAAATTCCAAGTTCGACTCGCATTGCGGTTGGCCTTCCTTCGACAAAGAATTAAAAGCAGGTGTCATCAAAGAAACCGTGGATAATACGTTGGGCATGCGCCGAGTGGAGATTACCTGTGGAAAATGTGGGGGACATTTGGGTCACGTTTTTGACGATGGTCCCACGGCAACCGGTTTACGTTATTGTGTGAATTCGGTTTCGATTGGCTTTGAGCCGGTAAAAAAATAGGTAATATTAGGTATTAGGTAATAAGTAATAGGTATTAGGTAATAAGGGGACGGGTTTACACCGTCCTTTAGTTTTTTAAAGAATTATTATTAACCTAAGAATCAACCTATTTTAAGTCAAGAAAATAGGATAAAGCCAATTGACTCTTGGCGTCAATGATTACACATACTGCTTGATGATGCCTTCTAAGGTATTGGCGGGAACAACCCCTGATTGGCGCCAAACAGACTTCCCATCCTTGAATAAAATCAAAGTCGGGACGGATCTGATTTGAAATTGTACCGATAATGATTTGTTTTTATCTACGTCGATTTTAATGATTTTAGCGGAATCGCCAATTTTGGACTTCAATTGCTCTAAAATAGGCTTCAATTGTTTACAAGGGCCGCACCATTCCGCTGAAAAATCAACTAAAACAGGTTCCGATGTTTTTAAAAGTTCGCTGAATTTGCTCATTTTATTTGTCTTTGAGTTTTATCTTAAATTAGTCCAGGGGCCTCCATTATGCACTTGAAGAAATCCATTGGACTTTAATATGCGCTTAGCCATTCCACTGCGGCTCCCTGAACGGCAACAAGTTACAATAACTTGTTCTTTCTTTAATTTGTTCATTTGTGAGGTTAAATTTTGCAATGGAAAATTAAGTGCCCCTTTGATGTGTCCATCTTTAAATTCAGTTGGCGTTCTAACATCCAAAACTATGGCTCCTGAGGCAATAAGTTCCCTTACATTTATTTTTGGGCCGATTCCGAATAAGTTTTTTATCAATGCGATCATTTTTGTTTTATTTATATGCAAATCTACAGCGTTGAAAAATTGGAATTCGTGACATTTGTCCGAAACGTCATACATGTGATCGTTATTTATTTATTAAATCTTTTGCAGTTGGCACGCATATTAGCCTAATTTTTAATCAATCTATTAGAAATTGAAAGAAATCATTGAGACAGTTTCCGCATTGAAAATCGTCCGTGCTGGTTCGCATAGGCCAATTTGCTTTCATAATTTTAAAATGTTAGTTTTAAAAAAAATCATACGATGAAAAAACTAATTTTAACTTCAATCATTGGCCTATTTATTTCTGTTTCGGCCTTCGCACAAAAAACACATAAAGTAGTACTTCAAATTAATACGGCTGATACTACAGTTTGGCATGGTGTCATGCGAAATATCGCGAATATGCAGGCAGCCTTAGGTAATAACACTCAAATTGAAGTAGTGGCTCATGGTGCTGGTATTGGTTTATTAATTGCTTCCAAGACTACTCAGCAAGCTAAAATTGCTGAATTAGCCGCCATGGGTGTTAAGTTTGTGGCTTGTGAAAATACCATTCGGGAGCGGAAAATAGATAAGGCTACCATTTTGCCACAATCGGGATTTGTTCCATCAGGCGTTTCAGAAGTGATCATTAAGCAAGAAGAGGGTTGGGCTTATTTGAAATATTAATTAGCTGTGAGTTTTCCTAATCAAAAATTGTTCCAAAGGCTATCCACATTTTTATATGGAGCGCTATTGTTATTATTCATGGCATTAGGAATCATCGTATTTCGCCAGTCGTCGATTGGATCCTCAAAATCACCTGATTCTAGCCAAGTTTATGTGGCCCCAGATACAAATTTCAATCATGTTTGGACAGCACCTTCTGATTGGCGTATGATGTATTTGGATTCAAGCGAGAAAAATTTAGTGCAGTATGGCCGAGAATTAATTGCGCATACCTCCGAATATTTGGGTCCTAAGGGATCGGTTTTACAAATGTCCAATGGGATGAATTGTCAGAATTGCCATTTGAATGCGGGAACCCAACCTTGGGGAAATAATTATTTTGCTGTGCAATCGACCTATCCAAAATTTCGTGCTCGTTCGGGTACCGTGGAAAATCAAATTAAACGCGTCAATGATTGCTTTCAACGGAGTTTAAATGGAAAGGCTTTGGATTCTACGGGCAGAGAGATGCGTGCGATTTTGGCTTACATCAAATGGCTTGGAAATGACGTGGAGAAAGATAAGATTCCTAGGGGTGCTGGCATATTTAAGTTGAAAGGAATGAAAAGGGCCTGCGATCCAGCGAAGGGTTTAGATGTGTATGTAGCCAAATGCCAGTCTTGTCATCAAGCTGATGGGGAAGGTTTATTAGCCTCCAATGGGAAATCGTATACCTTTCCACCTTTATGGGGTAAAAATAGCTATAACCATGGGGCGGGTTTATTTCGAATTTCGAATTTAGCGGGTTATGTGAAATACAATATGCCGCAAGGTACAACCTACGAAAAGCCGGTGTTAACGGATGAGGAAGCTTGGGATGTGGCCGCTTAACCCGCT